>Ga0100402_1000693_pt1 | contig 39644 bp, 15 predicted proteins | sample CryGeyme20150102_FD_80419 | JGI IMG/M metagenome (GOLD analysis project Ga0100402, IMG submission 80419) | Groundwater microbial communities from Crystal Geyser aquifers in Utah, USA - Crystal Geyser metaG 2015-0102 | ecosystem: Environmental > Aquatic > Deep subsurface > Groundwater | place... | reverse complement strand
TACTGTAGATAATCCATTTATAAGAGACAGTACTTAGGTGTCTATGGCCCACTGGTCGGGGATTGGTATCCCCAAGACCAACGCCATAGCACTGGAAGTCAGTTACACACACACACACACATGCAGTGATGCAGGAAGTCGATTTTGAAGAAAATTTGAGGTTAGGAACCAAGTTGGAGCTTTTTCCGGAGCGTGTGAAAGGAAACAACGACTCTTTTGTGTGTACAACGACGGAACCGAATTCATCTCTCGAATTGGATACCAGTTGTGCTAATCTGGAGGTCTACGCTGGGGCTGCAAACTCTATCCAAGAATACGTCTCTAGGGATGATTCCGGAAGTGAGTTTAGCTTTGAAGACTCTGTGGGAACTTTGGACGAAGACAGGACTATGACAGATGGATTTATAGACCTTTCGGAACCGTTTGATATGCAGTTGCTCCGCTCCTGCATCGAAAATGGCAGCTTCGTCCTGGACAAGATAGAGCACAAAGATGTCGTTGTTGTTGTTGGAAAAACTGGAGTTGGAAAGAGTCTCTTTATTCAAGGAATTGCTGGGAAGAAGATCGTTCAGGTAAAGCATAAAACCGATATTTCCGGCGAAGTTGTCTTGAGCGATGTCTTTGAAGCAGAAAATCCAGTTGGAGGTTTTGACGTTGGTCACAAAAAAGTTTCCAAGACGAGAACCATCAACTATTTTGAGAAAAAGAATGTTGGTAAAGGCATCATTTATGTAGATTCGCCTGGATTTGAGGACACTGGTGGACCTGAAGTTGATATTGGTACTGCTGTGATGTTGAGTCAAGTTGCAAAGAAAGCCAGAAGCTTACGCTTTGTGGTCCTGATCAATTATGCTTCCTTGCTAGATGATCGTGGTGGCGCCATGCGTTCGGTACTAAAGCTAGCTCACACCTTTGTCTCAGATTTTGAGGTTGACAAGAAGAGCTTTATGTTCCGTTTTACCCACATGGATGGAATCAATGGCCGTGATTCAATGGACAATGCTAGAGCACGTCTCGCGGACGATCTACATCGTATTTTAGAAGGAACCACGGATCAAGATGTAGCAAAAGTTCTAAAGTTCATGAAGCAGTCTCTAAAAAAGAAATACATGTTCGTCGATGTTCTTCATCCGTTGTATTCGGATTTTAACGTCATCGCAGGATTTGCCGAATCCAAGCTTGCCGGTGTCAAAAGTCCGGCCCTGGCCGCAAACTGTGGTTTGACTGTCCAAACACAAATGAAGCTCATGGGGCAACTTCAGTCCAAATTGCAGAAGCTCCGTTACCTTCTTTCTATCACTTCTCTCAACGAAGACAATATTCAAGAATTGAAACAGATTCGGGAGACTTTCAAGTATTTCAAAATGTACATTGAGGATACCAAAGTTCAGGATGCGGCCGATACGTGCGAGTGCTCTTTCATGAGCTACATCACAGTCCAACGTCAAGTTGTCGAAGACGAACTGACGAAGGCTGGCAACACCAAGGCCTCCTTTAATCGCACCAATATGTTGGCCTTGAAGAATGCAATTGATGTGCTTGTCGCTCTCTCAGATAAAGGTGAAGCCAAAGCTCATCACTTTGAGCGACGATTCCATGATGTGTTCAATGCGTCTTACCAAACAGTCATGAAGATGAAGAATGCATCAACAAGCCTGGAAGAAGTAGTTCTCGAGCTCGAAAAGCTAAGGACTTGGTCGTTGGGCGTTGAAGCCTTCGTTGAGCCTTACCGCATGGCTTGTCGCTCTATCGAAGACAAGATTGCGATGGCGTCCGCAAGCAGTTCTCAATTCGTATCATCTAATGATGATGTATCAATAAATGAGCTTTCGGTGTATGTTGATGATCTGTGTGCTTTGCAAAACCAGGAAAATTTCAACCATAGACTCTCCCTTCATGGAATCTACAATACTCAGTGTTCAAGCTCAATTGCTTCCCTGAAATCTAGACTTTCCTCGCTCATTACCAAATGGGGCATGATCAGCACGACATTATTCAACCAAATGGAGAACGTGTGGGACACGCTGCCTCCGAAGCTGCATCTTGCTATCGACCGGGTCCAGAAACTTAATTTGTTGATATCTGAGTTCAGCAAGAGTATACCTGACTTGGCCGAAAGAAGTACTTGTGCCCTCCACAACTTGTATCAGGACATTTCAGTAGGTGTTCAGCTTCTCTGCGACAAGTTTGCCGAGAAAACCTTTCGTATCAAGGATGCTAAGAAGAAGCTACTAGAGCTTCAAACCATTGTTGGTAGAGTTTCTAGCGAACCTGGTGTTTCAGCGACTGTTAAGGAGTCCTACCAAGACCTAGTCGATTCACTAAATTCTGAGCTCAAGTCTATTTCTGGAAAGATTGAGGCCTCGGCGAGACAAGCATCAATGCACAATGGCAACTGTGAAGCTAAACAGTTTCTCGAGTTGCGAGATTTGTCTTGGTGTGACTCATTTGTCAAAAATGCTTCTATTGAGTCGGATTGTGAAAGGTTGCATATTTTGTATCGCAACAGAATGGAGGTCTTGATGGACAAGATAATGGTGCTCGTCCAAGAGCTATCTGTGGCAGCAGAAGGCAACGCCTCTGTCCTCAAATCATGTCATGAGGCTATTTTTGAGATGAAACAGTTCGAAGCATTCGAATCCGCCCTAGGAAATCACAATCCGGTCTCGATGAAGAAAAAGAAGGCTTTTAGTTTTCTTGGAAAGTACCGTGAAGAACTCATGAAGAAAACCAGACTTTGGAGTGATGGCTGGTTGGCGGCAATAAAGCAGTATAATTTTGACGAAGCGTTCAATCTCACAGCGCATTTGGACATGCTACTTGGCGAAATTAATGTCATCGAGGCTTTCAAGATTATGCCGATATGGAAGAAGCAAGCGGCGATAGCTAAAACAATGATTTTAAACGTATTCCAGGTCGTTGTAAAATACGCGGAAGCCGAATTCTCGAAACCTGCGAATTATGAATCCATGAAAGATTGCCTCGAGTGCATGTGGAAAACTAATGGTTTTCTTCGAACGGACATTATGTTGCCTTCATTTCACAATTACCAAGAACTAGCTCGAATTAAAGTTTCAGAGGATGCCGTTATACTTGAAAAGCTGCTTGAAGAGTGCGTCGACAAGAGCAAGATCGAAGAGTACTTCCAAGAGTTCACAAGAGCCCAAATCCTCGATCCTTATACAAATGATGAAGCCTCAAAACGACTACGTCCACTCAATTTACTACGACAAAATAGAGATACTGAAGCCGATCAACTCCTGGAGGAAATGATTGTGAACGACCAATTCAAGGGGATGCGCGAATTTTTGCAGCCCCTTTCAAAGTCTCTCAACTTCGTTGAAAAGAAGCAGTATGCACAGCATAAAAGCCGCATTGAGAAAAAAATCAAGGAAAGAGTCAGTAACGGTCGTACTCGGGCCGGTGGTCAATTGTCTTGCGTAGAAGATGTTGAAGCGTTGGTAAACGTGATCAATATTTTGTCTGACGCGGGTAGAGAAATCGGGTTTCTTTTTCGGCAATGCGACTGCAATCCTTCAAAGGAAGCTGACTCTTTGTGTCGCAAGCTAAAGGACCGGTTTCGCCGTCACAATCAGGATATGGTTCAAGGGTGCAATTCTTCCGATTGCTACATTATGGCTAAGAATCAGCATCTGTCGTCGGTTATCTTCCAGGTCGCTGAATCCTTACTGGATCAGAAAACAAAGCAAGAGTTTCAAACTGCAAATTCAGAGATGAAAAAAATCCTTGAAGGCATCGCCAAGCAAGTAGATATCTTTTGTCAGTCGACATTCCAGAAAACCGGCCGCCTCGAGCTGCTATTGCCTTCGTTGAAGGAGGCTGTTGCTAGCCAGAATCTTGAATTTCCGGAACTTAAAGAACACTACAAACAAGCAGCAATCGATCTTCCGCAGAAAACTGCAGAGGTGCTCCGTAACGTACGTGAATGGGTCTCTCGGACAGAATCGTATGATGATGGGATTTACATCTTAGAGGCATTCCACAAAGGACAAAAAACGTGGATGCAAAACTTCATCTACGAAACTCCTTTTGACTACGTAGAACTCCTAGATACCTGGAAGACCAAACGAGCCGACCTTGAACGTCACTTTAGCATCAGCAATAGATCGCAAGACATGTTCCACAACCTTAAATCTCGTCTCGATATGCTAAGAGAGAGTGGAATTGTCGGGCGTTTAGTTTTCCACACAAAGAAGACCTATGAAAAGCTTCAATCAGATCTTGATCGAAAGGGCCAATCTGAGCTTGCCCGTGGCAAGAATTTACTCCTTGAAGAAGATTGGATCGCCCTAAGAAAAAGCTTGGACTGTCTTACATTTATGAAAGAGGAGCTATCACAGCACCTTGCAGCTGCAGAAGATAGGAAGATTGATCTTGAAGATGCGATCTTAAAAGCCTTTCTGAAACGATGCCAAAGTTCGGTGGGTCTTCTCGAGGCGTTTGACTGCGACAAACCCAGCAGCGTGATACCTTTTCGGGCGGTCTTTGATGCATTGCGCCACTACGTTCTGCACTTTCCTTTTCTCCTCGATTGTGCTGAAGCCTGCACAGAGTTTTGCCTAGTTTCGCAGCTTGTTTATAATATTTTGAAGTCCGGAGTAACACTTCTTCAACAAGCGGTTAAACGCCACCACTACTCCAGTGCACGCTCTCTGGTGCAGCACAACAGAACAGATGGTGCCTTCCTTGCTGATGCCTACATCCTCCTCAAAGAAGAACTGAAGCAACGCAATAAATTAGACGATGAGAAATGGCTTGGGGAGATATCCGACCTTTGCCATAATCACTTCTCGGCGGGACGTGATCTGGCAAATATTAGATATTGCGCTCGTCTCGGAGTGTTTCCGTCGGCGCCGGAAGAGGAGATTCGTCGAGCCTATAGGTTGAAAGCACGTGAAGTGCACCCAGATATGAAACTCAGCGATAGTGATTGCGATAACGGCGAAGAGTTTCGACTTGTGAAAGAAGCACATGACGTTCTCACCAGCACGCGGTCTCGCGAACTAGTGAATGATTCGCAGCCATTTGATTCTCTCATCAAGAAGATCCCAGAGACATTGATAGATACAGTTCGCGAGAACCTTCGAGAACAAAAATATGACCAGGTGGAGCTTCTCTTAGAAAGACTGGTCGAATTCGAAATGGTTTGCTCTCTCGTGACTCCCAACCTTGATGCTGAAAAGATCCGTAGTGAAATCATTCAAATTGTACAAAGTAACGTGCACGGCCATAAAGTGACTGTAGATTCCTGTTGGAATTCCAGACAGTACAAAGAGCTCAATCACAACATTAATGATTTGAAGCAGATGGAATTGCACCTCAAGTCTTTTCCTGATGTCTTTCCTGAGTCCTGGAATCGTAATATTATTGATAAGGTTGAGAACGAGATTGACTCGCTGGGACGCAAAGCGCGTGGGTATCTGGAAGACAAGGCGTCTGCAACAAAACATGCCGAGGAGTTCCGACGCTGTTTTGTTCAGATGGGATCCGTCATGGTGGAGATTCAATTGTTCAAGGAGTACACAAAATCTGTCATGATGGGTGTTCTTGAGTTTTCTCTACGGTCGGATTGGGGCTACAGTTACCTCTTTGAGCTCGGCTTGAGTTTCCACAAAGGAGACGAGTCACTAGACGAGGATGAAAAGAGAGTAGCTCAAACGCTTGTGTCCGAATTTTCCCATTTTAAGGAGGTCATGACGATGGTTTGGAATGAAGAGACAGCGCAAAAGCCTGTCGAAGAAACTGTTGACGACATTGATGGCGAACAGCGGGATGCAACTTCGTCTTCAATTGCTATTGACCGTGCTTCACTTTTGCAAACCTTTCATGCCTTCGATGCGGAGTACAAAAATCTTCTTGGTACCTACTTGAAGGAGGATGCAGACAAAAATCGACTGGCAAAAAAAGCTATTGCCCTTGCTAGGACCATAGGACCCTTGTGTTGTGACAGTGGGTGGGATGATAGCGTGAAAGCCAAATTACCACATCTTCTTGCTGCAGTCTTTGCTTTGTTCACAATTTTGAAGTCCGGCGAGAGTTTCGCCCGTATTCAAAAAAGCAAAGACGCCCACAGGATCGGTGAGAAATTGCTAATGAAACCGCACAACGTTCAAGTGCTCACATTACTTCATCTTCTAGGGTGTGGGAAGGCATCGATGGATACCAGTCTTGAAAGTAAACTTATGCAGATTCGTACTGGAGAAGGAAAATCCATCATATTGGGTGCAGCAGCCGCAATTCTTGGTCTCCTTGGTTTCAAAGTGCGTTGTGTTTGCTATTCTGAATACCTATCTAGCAGAGACTACACCTTGTTCTCCGAGGTTTTCGATTATCTTGATTTGAAGGAATTTGTCAAATATAGCAAAATCACAACTCTGTCGGAAGACACAACCGCCACGAAAGGCGACATTCGTGGGTTGACCGAGAGGCTTCTCCGACAATGTCTTCCTCCTGCGCAATACAAAACGCCAGCTGGAACTCATAGAGCTCTTTTGCCAATGCCTTCAGGAAAAAAGGATCAGAGAAAGCCTACAGGTAGTACTTCTGCGGACCAAGTGACCCAGGGAGGAAATCATTCCATGGACCAGAAAATCCCGACAGTGCAATTTCATAGAGAGGATCACATCGCAGCTAAAATTCCAGGTGATAGCGTGACGAGTGTACGGAGCCAAGGTGATACAGATTTCTTGGCATGTACTTTCACAGCAGTTCCCCTTTCTGGATGCCGAGCCGCGCCAATGGAAGAGATCTTGCTTGTAGATGAGGTCGACGTGTTCTTTGGACCGGACTTTTACGGGCAAACTTACAATAAGGTTATGGAGCTGCAAGAGCCAGAAATCGCTGAAATTCTTTCCGCTATCTGGAGGAACCATGAACAGGGCGGTCGAAAGCAAAAACTAGCCGACGTTAAGACGACAACCGCATACGGCCAACTTTTGCAAAAGATGCCAAGTTTCCAAAGCTTGATCGACAACGAAATTCGGCTCATGCTAGACCACGTGGGCCGTGTCGACGACGAGCGATACTATCTTAATGCAGATGAAGATGTTATTGGCTATAAAGTCCACGACACGATATCGTACCAAGTAACGTATGGATATCGCACTGTGTTTGCGTATTTGAAAGAGGCGCAGGCTGGAAACTTGACGGACAAGGACAGTACCCTTCAAAGGGTATTGAATATGCCCATTCCATGTGGCCAATTTTCTTACGCCGCCATCTCGCCTTCTCGGATCTTGGGAGTGTCGGGAACTTTGGACGCAATGAGCGACTTTGAGAAAGATGTGCTCCACACGTATGGGGTAGATCAATTCTTCTTTGTTCCAAGTGTTTATGGGCAGTCGAATTTTGTGTTTGACAGAGCTGGTGATGGTATCTTTATCGAGCAAAGCAAGAGCGATTACTTCCAGAAGATTTACGAAGAAATCCAAAGCAAGACCCAGCAAAGACGTGCTGTTATTGTTTTCTTTGAAAATGGCGATCGTCTGGAGGAATTCAAGAACAGTCCATTTTATCCTCGGTTGGGACGACAAAAGGCTGTTCTGGTTGAGAATATGCTTGCTGGAGACAAAGAATTTATCATCAATAAAGCTGCAACAGCTGGCCAAGTCACTCTGTGCACGGCTGTGTTTGGTCGCGGCACTGATTTCTTCTGCCAGGACGATCGAGTACAAGACGGTGGCGGCGTTCATATTATTCAAGCGTTCCTTTCATCGGATAGGAGTGAGGAGGTACAAATTCAAGGCCGCACCAGTCGACAAGGAAAGAAAGGATCCTACCAGCTTGTGGTGCTGGAGGATGATATCTGCAAGAAGTTCGAATTATCACCAGGAGCCAAAGACTCTGTGCCTGTCATTGGCAGATACCAATGGCTGTGTGAAGCTCGAGAGAAGCAGCATGGAAAGCACTGGCAGCATGTTGTCCAGGACTTGAAAGTTGCACAAAGCCGTGATGCCGCTACTCATGAATACTTTGATTCGTTAATTGCTGGCGACCAAGCCACTGCTACTAAGCTCTTTCTGGATCTTTATTCGGCCATGAACAAGCCGCCAATTCCTGATGTCATTTCGGTTGATGTAGCTCTCCTTCTTGATGCCACTGGCAGCATGGCCCCTTACAGCAAGACAACGGAGTCGACTATCAGCTCTCTGATGCACGGTAGTGATTCCATTGTCGGCAAGCTCAAGTCGCAATTCCCAGATACAGAAGTAAAGCTACGCTTTGGTGTTTTGGGATATCGGGATATAGATGACCACGGTGCCCAATTCGATGAGACTGTTTGGAGCGGTGGCTGTCACTTTACCGAAACATTGAGCGACGTAAAGTCTGTGGTAGATCGCATCGTAAAGAACCCGTCGGGAGGAAACGACATGGCGGAGGACCATCTGGGGGCAATCGATCGTTCTTTATCATGGAATGGTCCATCTGATTGGTCATCACCTATTAAACTGGTCGTACTTTTCACAGACGCACCAGCCCACGGTTGCGTCCCATTGGCGGCAGCGAGAACCCCGAATGTTGATCGATATGCGGTGGCCCATCCACAAGGACTGACACCATCTTCGGTTGCTGGTGATTTGGCTACCAAGGGTATCAACTTGATGGTTTGCTCTTACAACCCATATGCCACTGGTCCCTTTGAACAGAACCTCGCTCAGGAATATCTGAACCATGAGCTGAACTCGGAAGGAAGAGAGGTGAAATCAATTTCAATGGTTTCAAAAGCGGTGGCTCAGGCAGCTTCTAGCCAACTCATTGGCGACTTTCCTAGGCACATTGTCTTTGTGCTAGACGAATCGGGATCGATGGATGGTAGCTGGAGTGGCGTAGTGGAAGCTTTTCAAGACTATTGCGCACGCCGCAGACTTAACCAAAATGAAATGGATTTGGTGTCAGTTGTACAGTTTGATGGTAACGCAAGAGTGACTGTGGACCAGGAGGCCATCAGTGTCGCCGCTTCAATGAATTTGGATTATGCTGGCGGTGACACGCAATTTGCCCCTGCTGCGGTCCAAGGAAGTCAGTGTGTCGTATCCACGCCCACTACCCACAAGCCAACGATGGTCTTTATGAGCGACGGTGGAACAAACGATGCTGCTGCTGCCGCATCGACACTGACAGCTTTGAATCGATCAGTCCTCCAGAAACACGGCTCTGATTTGGATCTTCACGTGATTGCCTTTGGCTACGGTGCCGATACAACACAGCTCCAGCAAATAAGCCGGGCTTCCCCGAAGGGCCGCGTCCACCTCAGCTCGGATACAGTCAATCTAAGTAGCATCTTTGTGGGTATTGCCGGCGGACAGCAAGTAGCGGCTGCCCTTCAAGAGGAAATTGGAAAAGAAATATCCGATGCCGTCGCCGACACTCTTTGTCTTGGATATCTATCGTAAGATTTGTTTTGCTTTCAGGATAAGTGTTCGCGGAATGCCATGAAAAGCTAAGTGTTTTTATTGATCAAGAGTACGAGAGACCGACATGATCAGGAGTTGACACAAATATGCCTTCTACTGCGGCTTTGTGACAATGTTGACTGGAAAATAATGTTTATTAGCTCTGCAGCTGCTGTCTTGAAAGTACAGACAAGCCAAAGCATGACAACAGGAAGTTAACATCAGTTTTCGATTCATTATTTAATTTGTACTTGGCTCTAGTTTGGCCGTTCATCTATCTAGACTAGTCTACTAGCTACTAGCTACCTGGTAGTAGCGTAGAGATGTGGTTATGGTTGACAAGTTGTCACTTGATTTTTGAGTATGCATGCTTTTGAGCTATTTAATTTTTTGATACGTACGAGACTACGCGAGTTATTCAGTGAATCAAAAAATTCAAAGGTTATTAGCCAGACTGCCTTTGACGCGGACAACACAAAAAAGCGCTGCATCCATTAAATACGATACGTTCTAAAAGCCCGTCAAATAATGAAAAACATGTATTAGTCATTATGTTATGCATGAAGAGTAGCACGCCCCAGGCATGTATCTCTTTATTTCTAGTGTACAAAAAAGAAGTGATTCCGCTTTTCCTAAACACGTTCGGGATTTTCGGCCGTCATGGTCGCTTGAATGATATTGTACCAAATCCAGTCTTCGTCGTTTACATATAATTGTTCTCCAACCCACTTTTTTAAGTCAAGGGAAGTGATAAATTCAGACACACTCTTGGCCGTTGGTTGTGGATCACCCTTGAAAATATATTCGGATTCCGCAGTAATCACAATGTGTTCTCCTGCGGCGCCATCCTGATTCCAAACCTTGCTCGCCAAAGCAAGATCTTGAGACACAAACTCGTAAGTGTTATCTTCAGCATAGTGTTTTGCACTTTCTTCGGACATCCAAGCGCCTGCTTTCTCGATAAGTCCATCTACCTCAGCGTCAGTAGCATCCCTATCATTGGGTTCCAAGCCAAACTTGAAAGTACTGGTAATTCGAATTACGCGAGTTTCAGTGGGCGCAGATGTTGGCGGAGTCGTAGGAGCAGCCGTGGTAGGGGCAATCGTTGTTGGATCAGTAGGCTTAGGTTTTGGAGGATCTGTTGGAGGATCCGTTGGGGGGTCGGTAGGCTTTGCAGTAGCTACGGTGGCAGGAGCAGTTGGTACGACTGTCGCTTCCTCGAATATGCTCGCAGGGGGCTGCTCTTGCGGTTCTTCACCAATAGATTGATAAGTCTGGCCATTCCGGCCCAAGCTAGCTCCGTAGACAATGTTTACCGGTTTGTAGTCTCCGGAATTGCTGCTCTGAAAGAGTGTGACAGTTGGATCATTGGGGTCGTAGTATTTAGACCCCTCGAAGTCTTGCAAAAGAAGATTGATTTGATAACCCATCTTTTCACGGAAGCGTTCAAAAAGCGGAGTACCGTTAGCATCCGTGGCTTGTAAGATACGACGGGTGGTATCTTCAACGCCATCCAAAAACATAGGTTCGTTTTCGTCGCATCCCGTACAGGTCAGTCGAACGCCAGCGTTCAAGAAAACGTAGCTATCCTTGTTGTCAATGATTTTATGTTTCAAGTCATTGAAGGATACTTCGTGAGCAACACGTTGGTAGGGACCAGCACACATGCCTGTAATATCATTGTAAACATCTTGGATAACACTTGCGAGGATATCCTTGTTAATATCTGGTACAAGGTCCTGTACAACTAACTCGAAACTTGCATCATGCAGGTCATTTTGATTGGGAGCTTTCTTGGTGGAGCAGTCGACGAGTTTATCCTCTGGCAAAGCAAAAGGATCTTCAACGCCAGCTTCCTCAACAACGATACCTTCCGAATCAAGAGCGCCAACGTAAAATGCGTCCGTGGAGCCAGCTCCGCTGCCAAATTCCATTTCCAGAGCAGCGATCTTTGCTGCGAACGCTGTTGCGAAAGCAGCCAGATCAGTGTCGGATTGAATCTCCAATCGACGCCGACCATCACGGTCTTTGATTTCGGTCGCAGGAGGCATTGCCGTTTTTGCGAAGAGAGGTTCAAAGTCTTGACAGCCAGCGCATGAAACAGTGGCAGTCCAGTTCGACGAAACCATAATTTTGCCTGGTTCGCTGACTCCAGAAGTGCCCGTCATTTCTGCTGTTTGCAAAATTCGGTAGAACTTTTCTTGCTCGCAACCTCCAATGACGTCGTTGTATACAGATCGGAAGGTTTCTTGAATTAATTCTTGTTGTTCCTTGAAGAACGTTTCATCAGTACCGAGGAATCGTAGGTTCACGTATCCAACCTTTTTATCAGTTCCGGCGATGGGCTTGGGCTTGCCTCCCCCACTTGAGGCCAAACAGGTGTCGAGGTCAGGACGATCGACAGTCCCTTCAGCACCATTACCGACGACAAAGGTTCCTACGTCGTACTCCTGGCCGAAACTTTCCACAGCCTCGCGTGCGCCAACATCCGTTGCTTGGGATGAAAGAGAAGCTCCATAAAAGATCTCCACGGGATCCTCATCCTGTGCCGCCGCTGCCAAAAGTTCTTGAAGTTCAACAGTAAAGGACTCGATGAAGAGCTGTAAGTTCGTCTTGAGTGTGTCCGGGTCCCGCTTTTGTAGCTCGCGGTTGTGAGCCTCAGAAGAAAACATCAAGTCCCGTCGCCTGGCAGGCTTGACAGCTTCGTCCTCTGCCTTTTCGCCGTATTGATCAAAGTCGTCTTCGTAAAAGAGGGGCTCCTTGGGACTGCACCCGTTGGAATCTCCATCTTGATCGTCACATCCCACAAAGGCAACCCATTCCGTGGTGTAATATTTGATCCTCTCGCCGTCTTCGGTGTATGTGAACCACTCATTCCAACTGCTAAGTGATGCATTCTCCATGAATCGTGCGTAGACATCTGTGGGAACAAAGTTGTCAAGAGGATCGGTAATGAGAGTGTCGTTGTGGCCTTCAACGGAATGCGCCACACAAGTTCCCAAGATGTTATTGTACGTCTTGACAAAGGCTTCTTCCAAGAGTGGTTCGTTGGCGGGAAAGTTCAAGAAGTCCCCCATTCCCTGCATGTGCAAGACCAAGTTTCCTTCTCTGGGCTTCATATTGTCCAAAAACTCGTGACACGGGACATGGGCACCGGTAAAACCAGGAATTGGTACAACACCCGAAGCTACACTGGCTACTGTAACGGCCGACACTCCGATCACGGCTGTTGTGGAGATAGCCGATACTGTAACAGTCGTTGCCGTTGCGGTTGCTGCTGCGGCTGCTGCAGCCGTTGTAGTTCCTACTGCAGTACTAGCTGCTGCACCTTGTCCCGCAGCCACGGCCATGTTTTGAGCAACGGCCGCATTGACCGCTGTGGTTCCACCAGGTGGTGGTGGGGGCAATGCATTGCCCGCCGCATTCAAAAGTTCGTCTTCGCCCATGCCCCCAGCGTCATTACTTTGGAACCGTTGCAACAATTTGCTCACGAGTGTCATGACAAAGATTAAACCACAGGCACTGAGAATAGCCCAACAAAGAGACTTTTTAACTTCTTGTTCCCTCTTTTCGGCTTTTTCTTCCGCGGTAAGTTTCTCCTCTTGCCAACTATCGCTGGCATCGTCGAGATACTCGTCGTCAAATGATTCAATCTTTTCTTCCTTCTTCTTGCTCTTCTTCTTTGTCGATACCGATTCTTGCATTGGTGGCATGGAAGCCTTTCCAGCCGTCAATGGAACACCTTCGGCCACCATCATATCTTCGATGACCGGTTGTTGTGCCGTTGTTGTTGTTGATGGCGGCGGCGGCGGTGGTGGTGCTTGCAACGAACGATTGCTCATGGATTTTGCTTTGAGCGATCTCAAACTTTGTTGACGACTGGTGCTGCTGCTGGAAGGAGCATTCATAGATCTCATGCTCTGAGCTCCACGTTGCAATTTCATGGGAACAACAGGAGCTGCCATTTGCTTCTTGGAGGACGAAGAGGACGCAGGTGGTGCCCTGATCGAACGCATACTCTGCGATCCTCTGGCCATGTTAAGAGACACGGCTGCCACGGGAGGACCTGCCACCATCGATGATGGTGCTGAAGGAGATGGTGCTGAAGGAGGTGGTGGTGGTGGTGGCGGCGGTACTGCTTTCAGGTGCCTCATACTCTGAACGGCAGTTCCTCGTACCATTCGTGGTTCGGGTACAGTACTACTGGGTGGTGGTGGAGGTGCCACTGGTAGTTGTCGCAAGGACTTGGCTCGTTCATAGTTGCTCATCATTTGAGGACGTGCTGCAGGAGCAGCAGCAGCAGCAGCAGCAGGCGGAGCTGGTCGTTGAATGCGTGCAGTGGAGACACTATTGTTAACAACAGCAGCATCTCCCGTCTTGGATTTCTTTGTCTTCTTAACAATCTTCTCCGTGGTAAGAATAGGGACAGCATAATCATCCAAAAGATCGACTGGTTCTACCGTTTTTGGTTCCCACCAGGGTTCCTTCTTGGCAGTACCGTCTGCTGTTGCTGTTGCTGTTGCCGTTGCGTCTTCTCCATTGTTCTTCTTTTTGGACTTTCTCTTCTTTTCATGTTTTTCTGTCAACATTTTGGCGGTATTGATCTTCATGGAATAATTCCCAATAAGATCCAAAGAAACATCGGGTTCATCTAGGAACGGTTCGGGAGCATCGGGAACATCTTGTACAGCAAATTCCGTCACGGCGGTAGTATCACTGTTTGTGGGGGGGAAGATAACAGATAACAATGTGGAAAGTGAGAGAAGCAAAGTGTGATGAGAGAGTGCGTGTGTGTTAGCAGAAGTCAGTTATTATTACTTTGAGGTGAGTTGAGATTTGAGATGAAACAAACAACAAACAACAAACAACAAACAACAAACACAAACAATCTTTCACGACTGTGATTGCCAGCAAGGGCACTAGCAAGTAGCAAGGGCACGGCTACTAGCATTTTTTTTCGTCCGTGAACTTACAAGACATTGCGAATGACGGGTTCCTCCTTGTTGCTTTTGGAAGATTTCTTCTTGGCCATGTTGATGTCTGGTAAATGTGATGAGGTACGGTACTTTGCTTGGAACAACGCAACTACTGGTGAAAACGACTATGTACAGTATTGGGTACTCGGAGTTATAGATAGAGTATTAGACAGTGACTGTGGTTGGAAGTTGGAAGGATCACTGTTGCCGTTGTTGTTGTTGTTGTTGTTGTTGTTGTTGTTGTTCTTCGGGTATCGTGTTGATGAGATGAACTGTATATTATTATTGTCTCTTGAGTCAATGTACTGAAGAGTTGATAATAATATTATTGTAGACTAGACTACTACCTGGTGCCAGGTAGTATTAATACTGGGTCCCTGGTACCACGGTACTACGTACTTGTTGTTATTGGTCGTACCGTACTGGTTGTTTTTGGGTGGATAAAAAATTTGAAAAACTAAACTCCTTCGTAGGTCGAGGTGCCTGCCGATACAAATAATGACCGCAGAATGATTCTAGTATGCCTATGATTATGACATCAAAAACGAATTCATGACTACAATGACCAAGCCATCTCCTCTTCTTCCTAATTGTGCTACTACGTACCTGGTAAGTAGTACTTCTACAACTACCAGGTACTACCACTACTGCTCGTCTAATAAGAGCTACTACTACCTGGTACTACGTACAGTACTAGCTATGGTACCAGTTACCATCTACGACTATTTTGCAACCACTGCTATCTACTACTACTCTACAACTACTACTACTACTAGTAGTAGACTATTACCGGTTCACAAACTACAACTTCTACCAGGTACTAGCAGCTAGACTACTACCATTACTATTATTTACTACAACTGCCAGTAGCTACTATCTAGTAGTTTACTACTATTAAAACTACTACCAGGTAGTACCTACCGTAGTGCTATCTACTGCTACTACCAGGTACAATTACAACAACTCTAGTCTACTAGTAGTAGTACAAAGTATGGTAACTAATCATACCTGGTAATACTTGACTTTTCCATTATTAAAGGACGACGGCAAAAGGAAAACTAGATTACTGTAATTACGAACAAAAGTAAACCAGAGTCATTGCATATTTAATCATCTTTGCTCGTAAATCTGCATTTTACGATTACTGCCCACGGCCACCGAAAGATGGCAGAAGATTTTGTGCAGGGGGTATGGTAGACTTAGTCTACCAGGTACTGGTACAATCTCTAGTAGTAGAGTACCGTAGGCAGTACCTGGTACAGTAGTAAAGTAATGATACTAGTTTCGGGTACTACTACTATGGTAGTACCAGGTACTGTAGATACAGCATCAAACTAGACTACCAGGTACCGTCCGGTACGAAGAGGAAGGATTGAAATGTACTGGTAGGTACTACTACAATTGTAGTAGGCTATTACTGTAGTAGTCTGTCTAATACCTGGTACCAGGTAGCTAGAGTAGAGTAAAAGGAGTTATTAGAAGGAGACCGGCGATCTATGTGAGACGATTGACCGAGGACTTTTTAGCGCCAAGCCATTTTCAATGCCGATTTTCTGACGTCAAAAATATGACAGGATAATAATGTTTGAATTGAATCACAACCACTGGTAAGGGCTTTCAATGTCTGTAGGGTTAAAGGATATAATATGAACGAGAAACCACAATCCCAAAATATTATTCTATCAGCTAATAACAGATAGATATTCAGATATTCTATTCATTAAAATCTTACACACACTAACATTCTTACGTCGAATGAAGACAACAAGCAAAACGACGTGGACTTGATAGCTACTATGGACAGATTTTTTGGTAGGCTGCGACAGCGATAAGCTACATTGAAAAATTAGCTACAGTAGCTCGCTAGCTGGAAATTTGAAATTTGAGATTTGAGATGATACGACAGAGACAAATTCCATCTGAATCCAGTCCTCAGCGAACAGTAATAGTCAATAATAGTAGCCTTCCATTTGTCAGCGGCCAAAAAATTAAAACAGGTGTCGACAAAGACCGACATCGAGTGCATCACAATGCGTTTCGTACCTGTTGCAACTGTAATATTTCAAGACGTTTGGTCGTTGCCTGGACGGTTTTGGGTGTAACACTGCTATACACGGTGTGGCATCTCTCGCAGCACCCTTTCAATGTTCACAGTCTTCCGCTTTTGCAGCATCAATCACAGAAACAAAATAAGTATTCAAGCGATAGAATTCCAATCACAAATACCAACAGGGAGGCAAAACCAACAATAAAAAAAACAATTCTTTACTGGAACGAATACTGGAACTTTGACTTTTTTCAATTCGGACAAGGTCAACAACCTTTTTTGGATGCCGGTTGCCCAATTTCGGATTGTGTTGCTTTATCGTACAATAGTAAGAACGTCAAAAGGAATTGGACCAAACAAGAGCTGGGAGCCGTGGATGCTGTCTTGATTCACGGTGTCGATCTTGCGCAAGAAACCACCCTTCTTCGAGACATTCAGCAGCAGTGGCGACAAACCCACCAAACGTTTGTGTACATGACAATGGAATCGCCGCTCAGTCATTACAGTCAATACGAAAATCGCCGTCATTATGCAACAACAACTGCACCCTTTCGATTCAACTGGACCATGACGTACCGACGTGATAGTACGCTTCCTCGACCATATGGGTTCTTTCAACGTATTCAGAGCAGTTCCAATACAAACCAATCTTACTACCCAATCCAATTCAATCCCGAACCAAAATTTCTGCAATACAACGAAACACACTTTCTGCAACACGTTCTGCCTCGGAAACCACAATCATTTCATAATCTCGCTACCAAACGTTCCAAGGGAGTCGCTTGGATTGTTTCTCGTTGTAACACCCCATCCCGTCGAGAGGACTACGTGGCCAAATTGAGCGAATACATTGACGTGGATATTATGGGGGAGTGTGGTACCATACCGTGCAATGAATCTTTTCATGTCAGCAGCAACAACAAGCAAAACAAAAAAAGAATCAACGATGGTGGCACTACCACAAACAAGGTGTATACGGATAATTGCACCACCACAGTCGCACGAGAATACAAGTTTTATCTGGCTTTTGAAAACAGTTTTTGTCAAGATTATGTTACGGAAAAGTTCTTTCGACACTTGTCTTTGTCCAACGTGGTAATCGTTTTGGGAGGTGCCAATTATAGTACCGTTGCTCCACCTCATTCCTTCCTGAATGTTTTGGACTATTCTTCACCCCAAGCACTGGCATTCCATCTCAACAAGCTCGACCAGAATGATTCCTTGTACCTGTCGTATTTTTGGTGGCAGGATTATTATCGGGTCCATACCGGCTCTGCGGCCGATCATGCCAGCACCATGTGTCGACTTTGTGAACTTCTACACAATGATGACAATAGTAATGACAATGAATCTAATATTACTATCACTGCAAGTCGCAAGGAAGGCGGCATCGTGTATCCACTCGATGTTATTTCATGGCAGAACGAACAATGCTTGGAAACACTTCCCAAAGTACTTCAAGACAACCCCCGCAAGAAGGACGCTAACAATGAAATCGAGTCATTACTAGACGATTAATGATTAACAGTACTCTACGGAGTAGTTTCTAACAAAGCCCCATTGCGCAGTTAGCTTTCTGGTTATCCATGGTTTGCTTTATCTGCTTATTTTAATTTTTACATGCATGGACTATTAGCAAAGTATAAATTTGCATCCACGTGACTTGCTACCCACCGCCAACACCACCACCTTTATTTTCGGAGTTGGTACCACCAAATTGCTGTGGGCTTGCTGCTGAAGTAAAGCTAGGGCTCATTGCCGTTGATAGTAAAGAAGCTGCAGTGCCTCTTCCTTGGAACTGATTTTGTAACAGTGCGGCAACATTGCCCAGTTGTTCGCTCGTTAACAATTGGCTGTTATTCTGGTAGCCTCCTCCAGAGGCTGTACCACCGTAAAGCTGCGTCTGCTGTTGTTGCGCCTGCTGTTGTTGCGTCTGCTGCAAGAGTTGCAGGTAAAGCTGCTGTTGCAAGAGTTGAAGTGGAGGCTGCTGCTGTGATGAAATATTGGAAATTCCCGCAGCTGAACGCAAAATGTTTGATGTGGGAAAACTCGAAAGATATTGAGCAGTCCCCATCGTTGGCTGGACGTGCCTGCTTTGCTGTTGATGCAAACTACTAGAATTCAAAAGCGATTGGCGGAGTGTTTGTTGATTGGAATTCAGAGCTGCTCCAGTAAGAGGCATGTTTCCCAACGGCGCTGAAGACCCTGCAGAGTTTCCTTGTTGAACAAGTGCCAATAAAGCCCGAAGATGAGCATCAGACACGCCACTGAGATTCCCTTGAAATCTTTGTCTAGTTTGCGACAAAGTTCTGTGATTCTGTTGCGCCTGTGTAAGCATGTTGGCAACCACGGCAGCAGAATCTGGTCGGGAGCGATGATTCGTATTTAAGCTGCTACGAATGGCCGTCGACATCGATGAGGCCACAGCAGGGATGGATCCGTTGTTGTTGGTTGCATTCCCAGAAGATTGACAATAGGCAGTGTACGCGTCAGGAGCAGCGGCTCCCGCCGTCTTTGCTGGCATACTTTTTTCCGATGAATTTCCGGAGAGCTGCGACAGTGTTCGACTGCTGCTCGACACCAGGATTGGCGGTTGTCTTGCAGCAACAGCCGTGTTGCGGAGATTACTATTGCTGCTGATGATACTGTTACTGCTGCTGCGGCTGTTGGAGCTGGAGTTGCCGCCAAGAAGAGCAATTCCGGGCAAGACAACATCATCACAGACCCTTTCGCTGCCAGTACAATTGTTCTTCAAGTTTAAGTTGGTGTTTCGGCGTGATGTCGATACCAATCGTCGACGACCACCCCTTTGCAATTCCCAAGCAAAGCCAATGTCTTGAAGTTGTTGGATTCGCTCTTCATTGAGCCTCGACGGTTTTCCCTTTAGAAGGTTCTTGTACTCCTGACGTTGCGTACTCGTCCAGTTGGCCAACTGTACATTCTGTGCGTATCCAATGGGAACCTGAGCATGCCCGTACTTTTTCTTGAATTCCTTGAGTTCTTCAAATCGAACATCCCAGTTCTTGTGACGTGGATTTTCTCCTGTCCACTCAAAGCCCAAGGCCTGTAGCCTTTGAGCTCGATCCGGAAGTAAACCCTCTCCTTGCTTGAGCTGGGCCTTTTTGTAGAGACGTCTCTGCGTCGACACTGTAAGTGTGAGTAGGTTCGTAGTTGTGAAACACGGTGGTTACGGTGAGTTTAGATGAGATGGAAGTAGCTGCAGTAGCTACGCCTACTAGCTGGTGGCTAGTGGCTAGTAGTAGAGGCTAACCCACTAAGAATAGAAGGTCACCGCAACAGCAAACCTTTCAAAGACTTACCCCAGCAACCGAGAGAGGGATCCTCTGGAAATCTGTTGGGTACCGAGCAATGGCCGTGTTTTCTTTTAAAGTCGACAAGTCGTCTGTACATCTGTAGAAATTAATGCATAGTAACAGGATACAGTATAATTGTAGTGTGAATAGATATGTGGGCATGCCATTTTTAAAGAAAACAAATTGCAAATGTAAATGAAGCGAGGACCAGTGAGTTGAAACAGTTGAAGAATGTATCATGTCAAAAGAGACATTCGACTACAAGATGTCTGCTTGACGTCAATGCGTGCAAAATAGCTATCAAAGCATCAAAGCACACACGAAGAAGGAAGTAACACGTACCTCGTCCCAACGTTCATCAGGAGTTAGTCCACCAGAACCTTGGCTTGCCTTTCGTTGCCTGGTGTCGTTGTAATCAATAGTAGATGACAATGGATGTTGACGCGCAGTCGCAGTAGTGGATGGATTAGCAGGCATTTTGCGGTCACTGTTGTTGTCGCCACCGCTGTGGCTATTATAATATTTGTTATTACTATCGCTGCTGCTGCTGCTGCTGCTGCTGTGGCAACTGGACTCCTGGTCGCTTTCCTCGCTGCTGCTACTTCCCTCAGAATCACTGCTGTGAGATCTTATATTAAGTTTCTTATTGTCTGTCTCTGCTGTCTTGTTCATTGGTTGTAGGTTGTATTGCTAATGGTGATATCGTTTGTGGCTTGTGATGAATATTACTATTCCGGATGAAAAAAAGGAAAATATGGTACGAGAAGACTACTAGTACTAAAGGGTACTGCGAACTACCAGGTACTCGAGTAGCTACGAGTAGTTAACCTTTCCGTACCAGGTACGTTATACTACTAGCGTAAATACTAGTCGACGGCATGTGGCGGACTTCTTAATCTGTCGCTCGCAAGCATGCAGGGCTTTCACTTTCTAAAGGTAATTGCCAAAATATTTTTAAAAGGCTCTTTATAATTAAAAGAGTATTTCTGTTATTATATAGATTTAATTATGGCTTTGGACAATCTTTTTACGCTCACGGGAAAATCTGTCTGACATGAGGAACAAGCCTTATCTTTATGTCTTTTCAATATCTAATTAATCTGCTTTGAGGCACTATTTGTTCTTTCCAATGGTTGCTGACGTACTCTTGATCTTTACTACCTGGTAACAAGGAGATCAGACTACCAGGGTACCGAGGTGATTAAATATTTTAGTAATGAACATTGAAAAGAGATTTGAACAACGGTCAAGTTAGTCATTTCATTAAGCGCTTGTCGATACTAGAGTACCATTTTCTGTGGTAGGAAATAGTACCAGGTACCAGGGTACCAGGTACCTGGTAATGTTGGTTACGTGGTTTTTGAAAGCAGGAGTAGGAGTACTACAGTATGTGGTTGTTAATAATTTCAGTTACCGCAAGTCCGTTATTTCTTTTGAAGGGAGCTACCTACCAGGTACCAAGTAATAGTACTACCTGGTACCGTACTAATCACTAGTGGTACTAATAGTACCATATACTCCGGAGTACCAGGTACAACCTGGTTTTGGTAGTAGTATTTAAAAAAGGTTGCCAAACCGAACCGTTCCACTGAGGTCCTGTAGTGTCGGCTTTACGTAGAAAAAGCGTTGAACAGGGAGAAAAGCCGAACCCGTCTCAAAGGACGGAAGCCTTCGAAACGAAGGCAGTCCAGTCCGACCAACCCTTCCGTCTCCTGAAAAGAGAGACTCTCGTAGATGGTCTTGACCAGCAAGCAGCCTAGTAGTCTACTAGTCAAAGTCGTGAGAAGGCCGCGACAGCCGTCTCCAAACTGCCACTACCTACTCTGCTGGCAGTACTTGCAACTAACAGAGCTCCTGGCCTTCATTGAATACCGTAGGGATTGCTCGCAGCAGATCACTCAACTTGGTTTTCTTCGTATTCCTGCTACCAGGTAGACTACTAGTAGTCTAGACTAGCTCCTTCTACAGTGGGACTAGCTATTCTTCGAATTATTCTAGTTACTATCCCGTAGCTGGGCTTGACGCCGTTTATTCTTCGCCAATCATTGATTATTTGGTGCTTATATTATTTCATCCAAATACCAGGTGTAGGTAGACCCTACTAGCTACTGGTAGTACACCAGTGCATACATAAATAAATAAGTCTACTCGGAGTTGTCTACTTCTAGTACTAATACGAGTAGACTACTCTACCTGGTACTCGGAGTACTTAAGTAGTACTCGAGTAGTACTGTATTTATTGCGCACTGGTAGTGTGCGTCCATCCTTTCAATCATGAATTCAGTCACGAGGGAAGGTTGAAAAAACCATGGACAAATTTGTACAACTATTAAATTTCTACACACGACACACGACAAACAACAAGCAAATAATAATAAGAGGATGAGCTATGAAATCGTCTAGGTCCATGATACGCTGTAAAAGCAGCCTCTTGTAGTCTACATGAAATATTGAATCTTATAAACCAAGAATCTGGTGAGCTGGAGAAGCGTCAAAATTTCTCCGTTCAAATTCAAAACGTCTTGCTTGCTTGTTTGCTTGGTTGGTTGTTTCCGCGTACACCGTACACTGTCAACTGCCAACTGTCAATTCCAATAGTAAGAAAGAGAGGTCATTTTTTTTTAACACAATGATGGATCATCGCGGTAAGACTTTAGTGCTAGGCTTGCTAGTGGTGACACAGTATGTGGAATCCCAATCTACGACTACACTCGCCACCACCAATACCAATACCAATACTGATCTTGGTAGTAGCGTGAATGACCCCTTTGCAGTCGAAGAACAGCAAGAGCAGCAGCTTGAAAAATGCGTTCCCTGTCAAGACAATCAAATTGACGAAACAAAGTCATTTGATGGTCTGACTTGTAGCGAATGGCTCGAATTTGCCAGGCAAATTCCAGCAAATACTGAAGAGTGCGCTCTCGAACGATTGCTCGGTTGGAAGTATTGTGGTTGTCCTGCACAAACCGAAGAGATCTGCACATTCTGCGAAGGCGGTGAAGATGAGTTGACGCTGGGCCGACAATTGCCTTTTTCAACCATTTCATGTGAAGCCTTTATTGATGTTCCTGCCATCGATGGCGACATGACGTGTTCTTTGGCAAGCGATTTTTCGTACTTTTGCGGCTGCAACAATGTCCAGCCCAAGTGCACAATGTGCGAAGATGGAATGCCGCCCAAAAATTTGGATGCGCCACTGTATTTGGGCATGACCTGCCGCGATGTGCAAGATTTGTATCTGGTGTCGTCCGAAAGTCGCTGTGTCGAACTGCAAAACGAATATCCCTTTGATATACAGGCGTACTGTGGCTGCAATAACACACACAAGCTCGACACGACGAGTAATGGTGCAGGGTGTCCATTCTGTCCCTACGGTGGCGTCTTGAGAAACACAACTCAGACGCTTTTGAGTGATGAAACCTCTACATGCGGCGACTGGGCTACCTTGGCGGAATATGCCAAGGAGGGTGAAGACTTCTGCGCTACTTTTCAATACGTGGGTCTTGAATGCTGCGACGACATGACATTGCCGGACTTTTTCAACGAGTACTACGCGGAAGATGGAGACGACCCTGCAGATGATGCAGATCTTGTCGCAACTGAAATGCCCGATGTCGTCGCTGTCGCAGGCGAACCAGTGACAGATGTTGACCAAGCGGACACGCAAGAAGATCCTAATTCTATTGCCATCCCGTTTGTTGAGCCCCTGCCAACTGTTTCCACGGATGGTCTGTCGGATGATGTTCACAAGTGCTTCCAGGAGCATACGGAGCTCATTTCCGACAAAGTTACTGCTGTTCTCGACAGTCGTGCTGTTTCTGGTCTAAACCAGACGGCAATTACAGAAGTCGCTGATACTGTAAGGATGGACAAATTTGCTAAATTGATAGAAGATCTGCACAACGTTACGGTCTTACCAGACAATTTCAATAGCATGGTACCGGATAATGAATTTTTGAATCATACCTTCCTCCCAGGCCTGTCGACGTGTCTTGCATCGGCAATCAAATCTCGCCAGCTTTGTTTTTTGTGTGAAAATGGTGTTCCGCCAACAAAACCAGACAAGATGATTCCGATTGTTGGCCTCTATTGCAGTGAATATGACGCGTGGCGGGCCGAAACTTACGGCGATGCTTGCAAATCTATGGATTCTTGGTTACCCTTTGATATGGCATCATTTTGCGGCTGTCCGGGCGTACCGGATCCACCGATCACTGTCCCAGCAACAACAAGCACTCTAGAGCTTGAAAATGCAGAAAATGCCAACAAAGAATGCAGCTTTTGTCCTGAGGGAATGGTTATGGTTATGGAGGCTTGGAAGAAAAAGATTAGCAATCCTTCGATCCTTGACGGCTACAGCGAAGAAAGCACATGCACGCAGTGGTTCGAAATGGATACTTATGCTACGTCGTTGAGGTCGTGTAGCTTATTGCATAAAATTGGAAGCGCTGGATGTTGCGAGCCGATGGGAGAGAGCATTCTGGATACCGCCGCAACAAATGCGGTCGATAAGCAACCAACGTTTGAACCTACCTTTGAACCTGTAACCATTATTGTGAGCTCTGCTGCCTCTTTGCGGCTCCTCGCGGCGGGACTTGTGACCTCTTGTTTGACTGCGGCTTCGTTCTTGTTGGCTTGAGCTATAAATCAGACGGCCTGGGCGATAAATTGTTAACAACATTCAACTGTGCTGCGCCTGGGGTCGAGGCGCTATTTGAAGGAACATTCTGGCCATGTAAAATGCCATTACCTTTAACGTTAATTTTAGAAGTGCGAGGTGTACTGTAGCTGCTAAAAAAGCTGTGCGCGTACCATTAAATGGTGTTGCTGCATCGGATGTGGTTCAGAAGCTTCCATGTACCAGCGCTGTCTGCAGAGTGATATTGTATTTGGTCACAATAATGTCTGTTTTTCTCACACTTGGAAGCTTCAATTTTCCCCCGGTGCTCGTCCAGCAGACATGGCATGAAATGGCTTGTCTCATCAATGCTACCGTAGACGAGACGAGACAAAACAAAACTTCAGAAACCTCTTGAAAGTTTTTGCGTTTCGGCATTCCAGCTACTACTACCACCTCTACTAGGGCAACACTAAAATCTAAAATGCCAAAGTTGCTTTTTGGGGGGAATGTGGGAAATACTACTACTGTCTTGGTGACGCGCAATCCAAATTCTTTACCAAATAATGTACTCTAAATAACTGCTTCATCATCATCCGTCGCAGCTTCAATGCCTGCAACCGGAATGCAGAGGCGAGAGCCAGCTAGTCAATGACAGTCAGTGACTTTCTAAATTACTTTGGAAAGACAGCCTGTTCTCTGTTCCCAACTGCTCCTGAAAGTAGTAGAAGTCCTCTTGAAGAATAATTGAGCTTGGTACCTTCATGTCCAAAGTGAAGAGCCCGCGTAATCGTCAATCTTCTACGTTCTACAACTTAAAAATCGTGATATCCAGTTTTTTAATCCCTTATCATTTGCCTCTAGACGAACCAGATGGCCCTCCTCCCCCGCCACTGTTGTCCTTGCGGGCCTGCTGTTGGAGCAGCTCTAGAAAGTTCAATGAAGCAGAAGTCTGTTGCTGTGTCTGTACCTGACCATTGCCATGATGCTTGCTCTCCTCTGGGTACCGAGCTGCCCCTGTTGCTGCTACTGTCGGTCCAGAAACAGCATTACCGTCGCTAGCACCACCAGCGCCTGGCATGTTTGTATTCATACCAATAGTAGATGCAAGTCCTCCGCTGTTTGGCCATAATGAATTGCAGGCAGCCCCGGCCACGGTTGATGTCATGGCTTGAGCCAGCAGTGAGTTATTTCCTCGACAAGCTGCGGCGGTCCCTGGCTCTCGTGCTAGAGCCTGGACTCGTGCTTGTGCCTGAATCTGAGCATGAGCTACGGCCATCAGCTGGTCATGAGATAAAGGACCACCGGCTTGTTGCTGAACTTGCGGGAATGGAAAGCTGGGGTGCAGCCCCGTAAGGCCCCGTCTGGACATTGATGAAGGCGTCATTTGCTGCTGCTGCTGCTGCTGCTGTTGACGATGGATTTTGTTCAGTAGAGCGTTCCGAGCAAAGACAAACTCAAGAAAATCCCTATTTGTGCTGGGAGCATTAGCACCGGCACCAAAGGCTCCTGATAAACCTGAAATTGGTAAGCCGAACTGAGAAGATGTCAACAACGAGGACTGCATATTTTGCATTAGTTGTAGTTGCTGTTGCTGTTGCTGAAACGGAGACGAAAGCATTCCATGTCGCGCCGGTGGATCTTGACCAGAGGTTGCACCAGGAAAATTGCCAGCAACTGCACCTGCGGGATCCTGCTTCTTCGACTTGTTTGTCGCCTTGTTGGCACTGTTTTTGACTGCTCGAGCCGCAGCTGCGGTCTTAGCTCCTTGTCCAATAAGTACTTCACCTGGTAAGATACAGGGACCGTCATCGTCCTCCTCATTATCCTGACTATGGTTAGATCCATTCCCCGAATGGCTGGAGGAGCAATCTCCTCCATCTTCTCCGGCAGCAGTCGCAGGCTCCTTTTTGCTACTGGAGCGGGCCTTGAGCTGCCTGCGCCGGCCTCCTCGTTGAAGTTGCCAGGCGAATCCAATCTCGTTGAGAGAATTGATGCGATTATCATCTAGCCTGGTAGTTCTTCCACGAATGAGGTTCTTATATTCCTGCCTCTGTTTGGAGACCCAATTTGCCAGCTGATGGGTGTGAAACCGAAGGAGTGTTTTTGCGCAGGTATGAGTAAGTGGTTAGCACAGAGCACAGGCCAGGTGTAAGAGGAGTGACGATGGAACGGCAAGCAAACCAGACTTGCCGACCGCCGAAACACCCAAGAGCAGCATTTGGTCGTACCTGTGGGTTTTCACTCCACCCGATCGGAACTTGTACGTGACCGTACTTTTGCTTAAAGGCTTGTAATTGTCCAAAACGTGTTTCCCACTGCAAATGGCGCGGATTCTTGGGCTGCCATTCCAACCCGATGTTTGTGAGCTTTTCCTTTTGTTCATCTGTAAGGAGTTGACGACTGCCACCTTTTCCAGTGGCACGTGCCTTGTTCAGCTCTCTTTGTTTAGCGACTGTTGCGAACGTTTTGTTGAGAGTTGAGATCAAGCGAAGAAGAAGGAAAGCGAAAAATAGAGAGGAGTGAGAAGTTAGATAGTCGGTGCATGTACAGGTGCAACACTGCACACTCGGAGATCGGAGATATTCGGTAGTTCACACTTCACTGTCGAGCGTCGAGAGCGCTTACCCCACACGGCCAGTTCAAGATCAGTCTTGTCAACATTGACATGTCCGTTCTTCTTTTTGAAGGCTGCCAGACGATCAAACATTTTGTTCCATTCATTTTGCTCCTTCCTACTTGCCGGTGATGATACCTTTCCTGTACCAGCAAGGGATCCGGTGGACTGTGCTGCGGCTGTGCTCTTCTCACCCTCCTCATTCGTTTTCTCTGTAGGGCTATTATCCATATTCATCATTCGTTTTCAGCAGTAAATACTTTTCGAAAGTGTTGCTTAAATTAAATTGAAACTTTGATAATCATTGATTATCAAAGTTTCATAATCTAGACTACTCGTGGTCTAGTAGTAATTTCTATTGAGTTGGCGGTTACGCGAAAGCAGATGAAAAGGACTTCTTGTTGTTTTCACTACTACTGTAGTAACGTAGTACCTGGTAGGAGTACTATATTCTTTCCAAGAGCTTTCTACTAGTATTGTATTCTTCAGCAACGAAAAGAGTACCTTAATTCCGAGGAGTTTTACGGATAGTCTGCAGAGAAATTCTACGACCTAAGACTACTACTAGCCACCTGGTACCGGTAGTATTGGTACTACTCAGTACCTGGTGGTAGTAGCTACTACTGTTAGTAGAAAGTACTAAGTACCACAGTAGTAGCTACTGGTACTAGCTACTTTACATGGTAGTACCACTGATCGAGCACTGGCTGGTACTGTAGTCTAGGTAGCTATGATACCTGGGACAAGTACGACTATGAAAATCCTATGTTTAAAGAACCTGGAAAATTAATGGAACTCACCGATAACGCCGACATTACAGCGAAGATATTCTCTAAAAAAGTCCGACCAATCCACTGATTGTAGGGTGATGAGGTACCAGGTACCAGCTACTAACATTTTTTCATGTCGTTATACCAGAATTACTCGTTTCTCCTTGTAGAAGCAAATTTTATATCAACCACAACTTCATTTTTTAGATCGTAAGTCCGTCTGATAACAAAAACCTGGTACCCCTGGTACCTATTACTACCAGGGGTGCCAGCTAGTACTACTACGAGCAGGTAGCAAATAGCCCCCGCTGACACAGAGACAGCCTTAGGCTCTTTTCTGAAAAATCCGGAGAAAAGCTGACTTAGACAGCACGTTTTCCCCTTACTACGGGTAAAGAACAGCACCCCTTCCGTTTACATAATTTTCTGAAATTCTCGTTTCCTTTGTTGGAAACTGTCACTTCTCTAGGGTTGAGTTCGCTTTCGACTCATACGGGACAGAGTCCCGGCAAATCAACGGTAGTGAATGATTTATTTGATCATTTAAGTGAACTAGAGGTGATAATAAATGCTAGCTTTCCTCAACAGCCACCGACCAGTTCTTTATCTCTATTCACAGCCCCTTAAAATTCCTCGACCAGGTGAATACGTTTGGTGGTAACGGTACCAGGTACCAGGTACAGTACCTGGTAATCGCCACTCACATTGCAGGCTTCTATGATTACCTTTGATTAATTATCATATATATCTGGTACCAGAACCTCTAGATAGTACTACTAGTATTTGACACGATCACAAGAAAAATGGGGCCCGATTCTGTATGCAGAAAGAAGAGTTTTGATCTCGCCAGGTTGGCTACTATCACCAGCAATTCTTCAAGGATAATGTGCGTGACTGAGTTTGCTCACTACACCTACTAGCTAGTATTGCTCGTATTATCCTGTCTAAAGTATTATTATTATTATTATTATTATTATTACCAGGTATTTGTTTCCTTTTTGCACGAGAATACCTGGTAACTCTCAGACTATTATTTTTTATAACAAAATTTGATCAAAGAGGTGGTTTAGTCTTGGTTAGTGACTGATTTTGACCAAATTCGGAGGATAAAGTTCATCTCATCCATGTCAAGTTAGTGCATGCTCTTTAGCTACTCACCAGCTCCAGGCACAGGATAGGGAAAGAAATACAAGTTTTTGCATTTTTGCTGCTTCTAACTCTGACAAGAGCTGCTGAACGAAACATTGAACACCTAATTTATGGGATCACCACTATGACACCCGCAGGGTGCCTTTGGTTCCTGAGTACTAGGCCATTGGTACTCCAAAGGGTGACAGTCGATCACAACTGGACCGCATCGTCCATGAAGGACAGCTTCGGCTATCTACAAAGGGCAATGGCGCGCACCAGCTGCTGAGCGACGACTGGTGGCTATAGTAGACCTTTGTAATCCCTCCTTCGCTGTGCATCCCGTCGTCCCTGTAATTAAGCGTAGCTACGCAGCAATCTCGTTTTCATCTCGGAAAAACGCAATCCGTTGTAATTTGGGAGTCTTGGCGAAACTCGCTTTAACAAGACTGATTGTGTTAACTCGGGCCCTATTTAGGGAAAAGTTCACCACGAAATTGAACAAACATTCACCAAAGCAACATCTTTCACTTAAGGCCTATCGCCTGCCAGTCACTTGTCTTCGCTGTACTTAGAACGAAGCATTTCTAATTACCCAAAAATTTGAGACCACTTCTGAAATAACACGAGAGAGCAGCCCATTTATTTTGTATTCCCTACAAAAAGAGTGAAGTCACTACGACTTCTACTACTACTACGTACTACCAGATTTTTCTTTCCGCACCAGAACCACAACAGCAGGTAGATAAACACTATGAGTTATATCCATCAGCAAAAGCCACAGCGGCCTTCTTTGTCGGCCTCTTTCAGAAAATATCAAGAGAGCAGTTTTGCCGACTGCTTGAACATTAGCCGCGACATGGCACTGGGTTGTTACGATTTTGCCGAACCAAAAGTAGCGGCGATGCCCCGCCTTCCTTTACCCGCCAAGTGTGGAGTTCCGGGAGCTGCTAGCCGAAGCAGTAGTTTGGCGCATTGCGTCAGTGTACCGCCAGAGAAAACTTGTATGAAACGTGGCACAAAAGAGGCGAGAAAGCAACGACAGGGAGAAGTAGAGCGCAGTCGTAGTCACAGTTGCAGTAGCAGTCGAAGCCGCAGCCGCAGCCGCAGCCAAAGCCAAAGCAGTACTAGCAGTGAGACACATGACAGTGAACTGTTCACAACAGCTGGAGGCACATTCGGTGTAGCCACCCCCTGCGAAAACGAGGATACTAGGAATGAATCTAAACAATCGCAAGGACTTCTGCAACGACAACTTCGCAGGCTAAGCTCAATTTCATTCGGCGCCAGTCTGATCCAAAAACCAGGGGGATCAGAAGATCTGAATTCTCTCCACAGCCGTCAGAGTAGTCATAGCAACAATATTCTACTGCTCGAAGAGCCATCGCGTGGACGAAAAAGATGGACCCGAGGTCGCAGTCCGACTAGACGGTGTAATTCTATGAATGCCGAACCCAATCGATTGCAGCTGCAACAGCAGCAAAAACAACAATACCGACAGGAACAAGCGCAAGAGTACGCCAGACGTACCCAAAGTGCATCCCCACGACTAGTTTCCTTTGATCAAGGTGACAGCACTAGTTTCACGGAATCTCGAGATCGTCAACTACTACAACTCAGGAAAGGTACCTTTCGTCAATCGGGGCTGGAAATTAATGAGCAAAATGCCTCAAAAGGTGAGCCACTCAGTAGCCCACGAAGTGAAATACCGAGTGGTCCATCAGGTGACCAACAAGTTGCTGTAGACGCCAATTCAAAACACAAGCTACAGTTACAACGGCAACCACAAAGTGTTTGTGACGTAATTTCGGTTTGGAGTCCAACTGGGTCCCAAGGACAAGATACAATTCTCGTTCGCAATGGTGGTAAAAGGGGTGACAATATCGATCATAACAATAACAAGTGTCAGGAAGGATTTCTAACACCTTCGCGAAAGGAAGCTGTGCAGAAAGGTGTCGATGGTGAACCTTTCCTCGAGAGTTCCATCAACATAAATAAGAAAAACGATGACAGCGACTTCCCTGCCAGCATTCCTCGACAAGAAATATCACCCGTGTCCCTGGCGGCTCCCCTGGGTCGGTCCACGCCTAACCAAGTTGCTCCATCTCTGGTCAATCACATGCACCAAGGAAATGATGTTTCAATTTTCGTGGGCACTGGGCTACACCAAAAAGTCTATTCTTACAATTCCCATGTCTTGCTCTACATTAGTGACTATTTTTCCCAAATCATGCAACCGATGCAAGATTGTGACACAACGACGACGAGTACAAGAAACACCACCAACAACAAAACCAAATGGAGAATTGATTTTACACACAAACGCGTCGAAGAATGGGAAATGTTTTATCCCTTCCTGGCACCACCCGTGAAACAGACAGTTTCCGTTGATATCTTCAATCTACCTGTGCTATTACCATGGTTTCATGAATTTCAACTTCCGCTCTTGTTACACCAGTGTGACGCCATGTTGTCGAGTATCATTTTTCGTCCCGTTAACAAGGCACAAACTAGTGATTTACAAGATGTCTTGCTATTGCTTTACATTGGTTTGAGCTGTGATTTGCCTCGGTCGCAGGATTTGGGAATCCAAACAATGCAAACGTATCTCAAGGAGGCTCCGCAACTTTTTTTAAAGCACACTATCATCCAGCGTTTGATTATTTTGTTACAATGCTTTCCTCAATTTCAACAGGTAATGTGGTTTTCGTCCATTCAGAACTACCTACCGCTGGACTTAGATTTATGCTGCGACACGGATTCGATGGACAGTCGAGATGCGCTTCTACAGAATCCACTATTTCCATTTTTATTGCGGGAAGGATTGATAAAGGCCAAGTCCAGACTACGTACGAAAACATACTTGCAACATAAGAAGAAGCTGCGGACTGGTACTGCTGCTACAGGGTCAACAACAACGAATACAACCACCGCGTCTTCGCCGTCGTGTCTTGACCAGCAGGAGCACGTTTTTTCGGAAGAATTTGACCTCAATGGCATTCATCGAGACGCCCACTCTATATCTCCGACTGAAACCTTTTTGGAAGAACTTTCTGGAATAACACCTTCTGACCCTGTGAGCGCGGCTTCGCCCAAAGTGACTTCTCCTGCTTGCCAAAAGGAGACGAACAACTTCCTGGAGATGACCGTTACCTTGGGAGATCAGTTCTGGGGACCAGGGTGGGCCAACGAACAAAGTTTAACGGAAGAACATCGTCTGCAAGACCGACGGCAGTGGCTCGAAGATACTGTCAAATCTCTCAAGGATCATGCTGCGGAGCAAGATCGAAAGCATCGATCTATACAGCGAGGTGCTCAGCTAATTTTTCCGAAAATAGAGGAAGCAGTTCAACCAATTCAACCACCAGTGCAACCGTCAATGCCGCCAAACCTGGTAGAAAGACCGGTTCACTTGCAGCATGAACAAGATAGTCATTCTATTCCTCCTAGAACTAGTAGCCGGCCTAAGCAGCCTGCTTTAATGACTTCTTCCGGTGGAGTTCGTCCTTCTCCTTCGTTGCTGCTACCATCACCACCACCAGCAGCAGCAGCAGCACCTGCAGGAACAAGTCGCTCTCGAACGGTGGCCACAGTGAAAAAGAATGCTGAAGTAGGTCGCATCTCAGTACAGAGTCCAGTTGTGACAACTTCAACGCATTCCTCGAGACAAACCTTTGCGTGCTAATGACGCTAGATACTATGCCTTCCAAAGATTATGATTACTTCAAAGTACTTTATCCTTCCTGGTGCGCTTCAAACCAGAAGGTATAAATTCAAGTTTTTTACATGTAGAATCGCTCTCCATCGTGACGGGTCCAGGAGACTATTTTTATTTTTTGCCTTCGGGTAACCTTGGCGCCCTGCGGGCGCCATAGTTGTGGTCCCCGTAAATTAGACGTTCCATTTTTTAAATTTTATCATGTTTTGTCGACACGCAAAGTGGGTCTACTAGTATTAAAAACTTTCTAGCAGAACAGTTGTACGAGTATTATTCTAGTACTATTCACGGGCTACTACTAGTACTAGCTTGACGCGCACACAGAGACGCATACACTCTCTGCATCATCATTACCATCGTCAATCATTGAAATTCTCAATAAGGTACAATGCAAACAGGTCAACAGAAGGAATTAACAGACGATAGACTTAATTTTCACTCATTTTAGAACGCCAGAAGATACAAAATCGGCACTTGATGCTTCCAGTCTGAAAGTTTCAGCCTGACTCAAGCTGCTAGTTGTAGTAGTAGTAGTAGTAGTCTTGTGGTCGTCGTAGTTGTGCAGTACGGTACTAGAAGTAGAATACCTGGTAGGCTACTCCTACTACTACCATGGTAGAGCGGAGGGAAATGGCACCATGGCTGTTTTGGCCCAGCAGTGCCAGTAGACTACTAGTAGCTAGGTGGTATGGTACTACTAGTAGAGACCTAGCTAGCAGAATAGTGTAGTAGCTATTTCATAGTACTACTAACTAGTACTAGTAGGCGAGTAGGAGGAGGAGGAGTAAGAGTGGCTATTAATAGTGACTGTAGTACCTGGTAGTACTATGGTTATGCTGCGAGAGAGAGAGCAGTGAGAGTCATCATTATGAATCAACGAATAGGATGGACATTATAACTTAAATCTAACCAATCTTGTGTTGCCAAATTTGTGTACTTCACTCGAGACTGCAAGACCTGCAGGGACTTTTCGAAATCTCATAACTTTCATCGTGCTTCGAGGTGCTATTTTTCATTCCCCCAACTTTCTTTTCAAGGACGATTGCTATAAATCTGATGTAGCCATTACAGTACCTGGTACGAGGTACCACTACCAGGTAGGTATCTTTTTATTACCATACAGTGCCTATTAAAGGAGACATTTTCTTTCCATAGTGCGATGAAAAACCTCAATGTCCAATACTTAACATTTTGTTCGTTTTCCCCAGCAACACTGCATGCGAAAGATCCGGCGAAAAGCTGCTTGGCTCTTTTTGAATATGACTCTTGGAGTCATTTTTGGCATCGAAAGGTACCAGTAAAGTCAAGCAACAGCCAACTGCTGGGTTCTACTGTACCTGGTACACACAAGACATCTTGGTTGGAGACAAGAAAGGGTCGCGCGTCTGGATGGCTGTTCGTAGTAGTCAAGCAGCAGTACTAGTAGTCTACTTTTAGTAGCTACCAGGTAGTAGTAGCAGCAACAGTCGTAGTAGACTAGTAGCTAGTACTACTAGTAGTCTACGCGTCTAGCTACTACTAGTCTCTCTAGTACTACTAGCTAGTACAGTAGTACCAGGTGGTAGCTGAAATAAGCAAGAACTGATAAAATACTACTCTACTACCGTACCAGCAGACTACTAGCTAGTAGTAGGTAGTAGTAGCCATTGAGAGCTCTACTAATAAGAGAGTATCTAAATTCGTAGCAGCGAAGTATCAAGCAAAATCGAAAGGTTTAAGTGGGAGCAAGATTGCAAGATCAAGCAAGAAGTAAAACTAAAAACTAAAAAATAACAAGATTTTCAACAAGAGCTCACTCGCAAGTTTAGTGAAAAAACAACAACAACGTCCTCCAATTGTGTTTTTTTTTTGTTTCTTCTAACTCTCTACGTTAGTCCCTAAAGAAACAAACAAAGACAACAAATACTGTATTTCATTAAGCAATGATGGGTCCTTTCCCCTTTCCGTTCAAAACAACAACTGCAACAGCATCAAGCAAGATGACCAACAACATGAAGCGTTCAACCGCGACTTCTCTCGTAGTAGTGATGATTCTCGTGTCTCTGACTGTGAACTCTGTTTCTGCCCAGGCTGCTTCCGGTGTTAGCAGCAGTGGTCCGGCCAAGTATGTTCTCAATCAAAAAGAAGTCAACGACGATTCGAATTCGAATTCCAATTCCAATTCGGCTTCCTTGACGTCTTTCTTGAACCGTCTGTTGGAAACGGCGGAGAACGGTGTGCCCAAAAAGGTCTCCCAGAAGACTTTGGGCTTCTACCGTTTCCTGACCTCCAACGGACACAAGATCTCGCATCACGTCTCCACCCACCCGGATACCAGCTGTGACTACGACGATCCCGTCAAGATCAAGTACTGTCCTCCCTTGCCCAAGGCTCCTCCTCACGTCTTGGACAAGATCAAACGTCAAAATAAAGAAAATGAAAGTGAAAACAAAAACAAAAACAAAAATAATAACAACGATGATACTTCCGAAAGCACCACCTCCACCTCCACCTCCACCGTCCACAACATTAGTCCCAAGGAGCTTATTGCCAAGTGTTTAGATTCCCCCGACGATCCAGATTGTCTCCGTCTCTTGCAAACTATGGAAGAGGCAGATGCTTCCGGTAGTGTCGCTCCTCGTCCGTCTCCTCCTGTTGCTGCTGCTACTACTGGTAGCCCCACCGAGAATAGTAATGCTGCAGCAACAACGACCATGACTACAGCTGCTGCGTCTGGTGCGGTTGATCGGACATCGTACACGTCGACCATGCCATCCGGTGTTCACGAAGGATTGGCAACGCAGGAACCTACGCGCGATGATTGTTACGGTAATATGCTCGACGGACGGTTCTGTACATCCGAAATGCCTTCCATTTCCGAAGAACCGACCGTTAGTACTCCACAAGACGAAGACATTCCCAGTGCTCCTACTGCCTTTTTCCCTTCCGAAGCCCCGGAACCCTTGTTTTACAACAGTGGTGCCGAAGTCACTGTTTGTCTCATTGAGGTTACCAACGTCGATGACAGTCCCGATGCAGAATTCGGTATGCCCATCTCGTTGGTCGCGTCCAACGATGAGACAGTGACGTTTACATACTCCCAGACCTGGTTCCAAGGAAATTCTATCGACTACATTCACACGGTTTACGTCGTTCCACCCATGGGAGAACAGCGTGAATGTGCTCGTCTCGAAAATGTCAAATTTGGTCCTACCAATCAAGAGTAAGTTCGTTCTGGTTGTTTTTATGTTTTACAAATACGTCTTACACACACACACACACACACACACACACACACACACATACACACACACACACACAAGCACACATGCGTACAAACACATACTCACAACACTTTCATCGTCGTTTGTTTTCATTGGCACAGGTACACAGCCATGTGCGATCCCGAAACCAAGGTTGCCTACGTCCTCATGATTGTTTCCGATAATGACATTCACGATAACTTCACTGTTCCCTTGCCGACGGAATGTGATAAGCACGGTGATACTCATACCGAAAACAAGTACGGATACTCGTTCCACCTACCCTGTTACTGTGAAGAAGGTGATATCGTTACAGACACTTGGGACAATAGTGGTAATATTCTTCGAGACGATACCATCGTTGTCTTTGAAGGAGGTTCCTTTGTCGAACGAGAGAATGACTTTTCTGCATACGCCAACGTTACCCGTCCCGAAGAAGACAATTTTGGAGCGTTCGGTAACGTCACCCGTCCCGAAGATGCAAGTTTTGGTGCCAGTGGCAACGTCACCCGTCCCGAAGAGGAAGATGACAACAACGATTTTGCTGCATCCGGCAATGTCACCCGTCCCGAAGATGACCTAGAAATTGATGATGATGATGACTTCAACGACTTTGGTGCTGTAGGTAATGTCACCCGTGAAACCGATGGCCTCTCCTACCATGCCGATGTCACTGTCACGCGACGCCCATCCATCGAAACGACGGATGCTCCTGCAACCGAAGTACCTTCCACTGATTTTGTAGCTGGAGCCTCCGTTGTCCGCACACCTGGACAGCCACAAGAAATTGTTGGTGGAGCGACGGTTACTCGTCCTCCTACCGGAACAGGTGCCCCCTCAATGGAAGCTACAGGTGAAGTCAGCCGTGTGCCTGCTGGAACAGGAGCTCCTACAATGGAAGCTAGGGGTGAAGTCAGTCGCACAACTACAACGGGTGCTCCTTCAATGAAAGCTACAGGTGAAGTCAACCGTGTGCCTGCCGGAACAGGAGCTCCCTCAATGGAAGCTACAGGTGAAGTCAGTCGCGCGCCATCTACTGGGTTACCCTCAATGAAAGCCACGGGTGAAGTCAGTCGTCCTCCTACTAGTACAACAGGGGCACCCTCAATGGAAGCTGGAGGTAAAGTCAGCCGTCCACCTACAACTGGCGCCCCTTCGATGGAGTCTGGAGAGGAAGTCAGCCGCCCACCTACTAGTACAACAGGAGCACCCTCAATGGAAGCTGGAGGTGAAGTCAGCCGTCCACCTACAACCGGCGCCCCTTCGATGGAGTCTGGAGAGGGAGTCAGCCGCCCTCCTACAACAGGAGCACCCTCAATGGAAGCTGGAGGTGTAGTCAGCCGTCCACCTACATCTGGCACCCCTTCGATGGAATCTACAGGTGAAGCCAGCCGGGACTATGATGCACCCCCGAGTGTTACCACCGCACCCTCCAGTTTTCCCTCATTCAGAGAATCTGGCCCTGCTGAACGAAAGACTCCTCCTCCTTCTGAACCAACCTCCCCTGCCGCATCACCCAATTTCATTTCTACTGGTGTTCCTACGTTTGAAGCAAGCAGTGGCTCAACTGTTGTCCGCACACCAAGCGCGGAGACAGCAAGCCCAACCGCATCTACTGATTTCCCCACTTTTGTAGAAAGCGGCGGCTCGAATGTTGTCCGTACTCCACGCACTAATACAAATGCCCCTTCCTCTTTTACAGAGAGCCCAGCTGCAATTTCGTCGCCCACTGGAGAAACTGTAGTTCAAACACCATCCTCTGTCTCGCGAACCCCGACCGTTACTGTCACTGTGGAATCTCCGAGTACTGCCACCCGTGGACCAGCGGATACTGCAACAGAATCACCAACCACCACTACCACCTATATAGGCGAAGGAAGCCAAACTCACAGCCCTACAACTGTAGAGACTTTGAGGCCATCTGCTCTTATCAAAGAGACTGTACCAACTGTTGTGTCCCGAGCCCCTTCGAGCATTTCAAGTGCTCCTAATATTCCCACCACTGGGGACTTTATTGGAACTCCCATCCCAACTGGTCCTGCCGGAACTGTGACGTCCCCAGTTCCAATTATAAGTGAAGGTCCTATTACAACTGTGCCCACCACAGGAAGCTCTATGGAGACACCCACTACTGTTTCAAGAACTCCACCTACTACAATGACCGTTCCTCCCTCCGGCTCTGCTACCACTACTATTCCCACTAAGGGAGAAACCTTTGTAGAGCAGCCAAGCAGTGTTAGTCGACCATCATCAACCACTTTGACAGAAAGCCCCTCTGTAATGTCTGTGACTCCTGTACCCTCCACACTTACCATACGTCCGTCAAGTACATCAGATGCTCCATCTGGTGAAATTTGCTATACTGAAAAGATGCTACTTGACGAAACTTTTGAGGGAGCTGGTCCCAATCTTGTCTCAAGTGATACTGTTTCAACCTGGCTTTCGGGAACAACAATTGAGAGTACAGGTTTTGGAACATTCTTGGGACCACTTACAAAAGAAACTGGACCCATGGAAACGACTTTACCAATTCCAACATCTGGTCCTGAGCTTGTGCCGGCAGACTCAGTTGACATTTCATTCAGCCTGTATCAGATTGATAGCTGGACTAATGAGGGCAACTTTGTTGTTCAAGTTGGTGACAAAGTTATCAACCTGGGAGATCTCTCAAAAGATGCGACCGGAACTGAAATGGGAATTCTCTGGGAGCGCCAGATTATTGCGGAGGGCGAGCAGATTGACTTTGGTCCCCAGAAGGACAGCATTCATTCCGTGAAGCTGATCATTCCATCCAATTCCTTCCCTGACTCGAGATTCCCTGATGACAGTTTGCTATTGGGATTCCAAGTTGATTCTCCTAACAACAGTAATCCAGTGGCTGGTGTTGATGATGTAACAGTCGAAGCACACTATGTTTGTGAAGAGACCATCGTTCCCTCTTCAAGTCCCTCTGGCCTCACAGATCGATCAATAACGCCACCAAAATCTGAAGAACAAACTGCAAGTCCAACTTCTTTTGAAAGCAAAACTGAGAGCCCGTCTAAAGGTAAGCCCACTTTGTTTAATACTGGAAAACCTTCGTCTGTTGCAACCTTCGAAAACGAAACATTGAGTCCAACATCTGGTGAGCAAACTGCTACTACTGAAGTCCCGACAACTGTTGCTACACCAAGTGCAACTGAAAGTCCCACTACAGGTAAGCTTACAGACTCTGTTGCATTTCAAGCCCCAAAACCTACCATGGTTCCGACAAAGATTGGTCAAACGTTCATGCCAGCAAAACTGCCCACCTCAAGCTCTTCTGAAGTTGTCCCAACATTGGAAAAGCCTACCATAGATAGTTCAGGACAGCCCACTCCCAGTACCTTTGGACAGCCCACTCCAAGCTCCTCAGAACAAGTGCCCAGCTCAAGTTCTCGTGGACCCACAAGTGCTATTCCAACTTTTGATGTCAGCTCAGGAGGTAGTGTAGGTCCCAGAACTCAATCTCCAACTCTAAGCACACATAGCACTTCTGGGCAACCTACTCCCAGTACCTCTGGACAGCCTATCCCCAGCACTTCTGGGCAACCAGCCCTTGGAATTTCTCAACAGCCTTTTACTGCCAATACATCATCTGGGCAGCCTACTCCGAGTACATCATCTGGACAGCCTACTCCCAGTGTATCTGGACAGCCCACTCCAGGCTCTACAGAGCAAGTGCCTAGCTCAATTTCTGGTCAGCCCACAAGTGCTGTTCCAACCTCTGATGTCAGTTCAGGTGGAAGTGTAGGTCCCAGAACTCAATCTCCAACTCTGAGC
>Ga0100402_1000688_pt1 | contig 39698 bp, 32 predicted proteins | sample CryGeyme20150102_FD_80419 | JGI IMG/M metagenome (GOLD analysis project Ga0100402, IMG submission 80419) | Groundwater microbial communities from Crystal Geyser aquifers in Utah, USA - Crystal Geyser metaG 2015-0102 | ecosystem: Environmental > Aquatic > Deep subsurface > Groundwater | place... | reverse complement strand
TGACAAAACTATAGAGGCGTCCAATACTAGCGTGCGGGATTCACTTTCCGCCCAATATGAACCAGGCACCGCACCTCGCCTCGCCTCGCCTCGCCTCGCCTCGCCTCCTCGCGCGTAAGGCTGTAGACACAAATAGAGCTGGCTGTCAACGCATTGTTTTGGGGCATTGGCGATGGCGGTTCGGCATCTCTAAACGGACTTGGATTGCTGTCGCGCGCCGAGCACGGGAGAGTGCCAGCCTTTTTTGTGCCGGGGCGCTTCTGGCCGGATGCATGGCCTCTCAGCAGCAGGCCGGTGCGCCACACGGTGGCTCATCGGCGACGGCAGTCTTCTCTCCGCAGGTGCGGTATGCGGGATTCGCGCTCAGCGGCCGCCACGCCGACCTGAAGCGCACCTACCGCTACGCATCCAAGTTCTTCGGCCAAGGTACTGGTGTGCCTGGAGGGATGGACGTCCCCGGGGCGATGCGCAAGATGCTCGCGGATCAGCGCACGAAGGCACCCGGATTCAAGCTGCTCCGCCAGAGCTTGAGCAGGTTGTGCGTCGTGCACAGCAACGACCACTCGCTGTCAGCCGCCTTCACGCCTCGCCCATATTGTGATTGAATGCCGTGTCGTGGAGGTTGAGTGACATGAAACGAATCGGAATCGCGATTGTCGGGTTTTTGTGTTTGGCCGTTGCTTCTCTTCATGCGGCCGACGGTGACCGAGACTTAAGCATGGATCCCTTCAGAGCTTCAATAACTGCGGCCAAAGAAGTTGCGGCCAAAGAGAACATAAAGTTGATGGGCTATGTCGTGGGCAACGATCCCGAGGCCGGCAAGCCGAGCAAGCCGGTTGAATTCGTTCCCATTGATGGGGGGAATTTCACGATGGGGACTGATAACGGCGCTGAAAATGCGACGCCGATTCACGAGGTCACCATCAAGGCTTTTGATATCTCCGATACGCTGGTGACCGTAGAGCAATACGAGGAATGCGTGATCAAAGGCAAGTGTGAGGCGGCGGCGACTGGTTATTATTGCAACTGGGGCCAGAAAGATCGGCGCCGTCATCCGATCAATTGCGTGAACTGGAAGGATGCCAATGACTTTGCCGCGTTCAAGGGCGCTCGCCTGCCTAGCGAAGCCGAGTATGAGTACGCGGCGACAAGCAAGGGAAAAAACCAGCCGTATCCTTGGGGCAAGGATGAGGCGACCTGCGAAAAGGCCGTCATGCACGGCAATGGCGGCTACGGTTGCGGCAGCGACGGGACGATGCCGGTGTGTTCAAAGCCTAAAGGGAATACGGAGCAGGGCCTGTGCGACATGGTGGGCAATGTCTGGCAGTGGGTCGGGGATACATGGCACGCCTCGTATGCGGGCGCGCCGACTGATGAAAGCGCGTGGCAAGACGCGGGCTCCCTCCGTGTGTTGCGTGGCGGCTCCTTCCTCACTGAGGTCGCCGGCCACCTGCGGGCCGATCACCGTAGCTTCGACGTCCCGGAGTATCGCGTCAGCAGCATCGGGTTCCGCCTTGCGAGGTCTCGCCCCTGACACTTGGCGTGAATCCTCTTAGGGGCAAAAAGCCGCCGATAGACCCCCGGTCCGGCAGGGAGCGTATCGGCGGCTATGCGTCCGGCTCAGCGATTAGAACAGTTCGTTGATGGAATCGGGCAGGGGGATTGGACGGGGCGTGTCGGTGGGCGCCCCGCGCCCGTCCTCGTCCCAGCCCAGGCGGGCGGCCAGCGCCGTGTTGAACCAGCGGTGCTTCCGGTCATCCTTCGGGTCATACCAGCGCAATTCGATCAGGGAGGAGCTCAGGCTCATCTCGGCGCCGGTGCCGACGACCTTGACGAAATCCACGGTCGGAGCTCTGTCGGACCCGTTGTCGTAGAAGGCGGCGGAGCCGAGAACAAAGCATCCGGGATTGCCGATGCCCTCGGAATCGCCGCGTCCGCGGCGGGAGACTCCGATCCACCAAGGCATGACATTGATGGACAGCTGCAAGGCAGCGGCGCCGTCGCTCGCGGCGCGCAGATGCTCCTCGAGACGGTCCTGAGGGACGGAGCCGGTATGCTCAACCCAGGGCCGGGCCAGCGCATCAAGCGTCGGGCACGAGTCCTGGTTGAACTCAGCGAGTCGGGGGCGGCTCGGGAGAGGCATCGCGGCGCGGGCGCCGTCGCTGAAGGCGCCGCGCTTCTTGTATTCCTTCAGGAAGGCATCCACCGCGTCCACGCCGACGGAAAAGGCGATGCCGGTCGCAAAGCCGAGCGTGTTCACGCCCACGACCTTACCGTCCATCGTCATCAGCGGCCCGCCCGAATTGCCGTGATTGATGGCCGCGTCGCTTTGCACGAACTTGACCGGGAAGCCGCTCATCCCGCCCTCGCGCTGCTCGAGCCCGCCGATCACGCCCTGAGTGACCGTGAAGGGTCCGGCTAAGGGGTAGCCCATCATGGCGACCATGTGACCTTCTTGAATCCGGGCGGCGTCGCCAAGCTGTAGGACGGGCCAGGGCTCGGGATGGGTCTGGGAAGACATTTTGATGATGGCGAGATCGCGTCCGGACAGCGGATTCTCATCCGTTCCCATGGAGCCAACGGCGACGATCGCCCCGTTGTGCTGCGTCCCATCGGAGAAGATGATCCTGACCCCACCGTTGAGGCCGGTATCAAGGACGACATGGGCGTTGGTGATCAGGAGGCCGGAGGCGTCCACCATGAAGCCCGTTCCCGCGCCCTTCTCGGTGAGGACCATGGCCACGGCGGGCTTGGACACCGCCGTCAGGTGGGCGAGCGCGGCGTTGATCTGCTGGAGGATGCCGTGTTCGTGGGTCATCAGCCGCAGTTGTCCGGCCTTTGCTTCGATCATGATGTCATGGGCAGCGCCCATCTCCGCGGCGAACTCCTGGGCGTGGAGGGGGCTGGACAGAGCGAGCATTGCGGCGGCGACAGCGGCGATCATGTTGTCTCCTATGAAGAAGCGTCGTGAGTTGTTTTTCATGACCCGAGTCTAGTCATAATGCGGGAGACTCCGCTTGGGTCTCTCGGGCACGCAGGGGCGGACATCCGCTCTATGAAATACTGGGTCTTCTGCATTTCGAGTGGGTAACCTAACCATGAGAAACAGCACCTACAGGGGTAAAGGAGCTTGATAACGGCATTTCAGGGGTCCTTGAAAACTGGCATGCTTTGGGCATGCGAAAACACCGATACCTCCGGGACGCATACCGCTTCCCCGGCTTCGTGCCGCTGCCTGCGGTGCGAGGCATCTTTGGTGACCGGAAGGCACGGGTCATCGAGCTTCGGCGGCGGGGAAAAAAACGGCTTGCGGGGCGTGCGGCCGCGTCCATCGGACCTGGTACGACCACAAGATACGCCGAGTGCGCGATCTGTCCTGCGGGGACGTCCGGATTTACCTGGATCTCGAAATCCGGCGCGTCGACTGCAAGAGTTGCGGCAAGGTGAAGCAGGAGACGCTGAACTGGCTGGCGGACAACCCACTCTATACCAAACGCTTCGCCTTCTTCGTAGGACGCCGTTGCCAGACCATGACGATCAAGGACGTCGCCAAAGAGACCCGGCTGGATTGGCGGGCGATCAAAGACCTCGACAAACAGTACATGCGCGAGCAGTTGCGCCGAGCGGGAAAGCCGAGGCCGAAGGTGGTCGGCATCGACGAAATCTCGATCCGCAAGGGCCGCGTCTACCGGATAGTAACCAGCGATCTGGAAAGGCATCGGCCGATCTGGTTCGGCGGTACGGACCGTTCGCAAGAGAGCATGGACGAGTTCTACAAGTGGCTCGGCCCGACGAAGGCTCTTACCGGATCGAGGGACGCGACGTGCTGTTGCTCGGCGACCGCGAACTCTCGGACCTGCGGTCCCGCCATTTGGCCTTCATCTTTCAATTTTTCAACCTGCTGCCCCGGACCAGCGCGCGGCAAAACGTCGCGCTTCCGCTGCTCTATCAGGGGGCTCCGCTCGCCTACGCGCGCAAGCGCGCGCAGGAAGCCCTGTCGACCGTGGACCTCGAACATCGCGCGAAGCACGGTCCGGCGGAACTCTCGGGAGGAGAGCAGCAGCGCGTCGCCATCGCCCGGGCTCTCGCGGTCCGTCCCCGCATTCTTTTTGCCGACGAGCCGACCGGGAATCTCAATTCGAGTCAGTCGGAGGAAATCCTCGATCGCCTGTTGGAATTGAACCGTCGCGGGATTACGGTCCTGCTGGTGACGCATGACGAGGGCGTCGCCGCCCGCGCGCCTCGCCGGATTCGGATGCGGGATGGAAAAATTCTTACGGATTCCGGGTCCCAGATTCCCGCTCCTTTGATCCGGATGGAGGGAGTCGAAGAGCTTTCCGCCGCGGCTCCCGTTTTCTCCCCGAAGATCGCCGAAAACTTCCGTTCGGCCGCGGTGAGCCTGCGCGCCAACGCGGTGCGCTCGTCGCTGGCGACGCTGGGCGCCGTCGTCGGAACGGCGTCTTTGATCACGATGATGGCGGTCGGCGCGGGCGCTCGCGCGCAGGCGCGCAAACGCATCGAGAAACTCGGATCAAATCTGCTGCTGCTGCTGCCCGAGCGGGGGGACGAAACGGGAAGGGAGGCTGCGCTGCAGTTGGACCTGGAGGACGCGGCGGCGGTGGCCGGGTCCGCCGCCGCGGGCGTGCGCGGGGTAAACCCCGTCCTGTCGTTGGCCTCGATCACCGTCTCCCACGGTCCGGCCTCCGCCTCGGCGCGCGTGCTGGGCGCTTCGCCCCGGCACGCCGCGATGCACAATTCTCCGACCGCGTTCGGACGCTTTTTCTCGGCCGAAGAGGATGAACGGTTGGAAAAGGTTTGCGTGCTCGGCGCGGGCGCGGCCAGGACACTGTTCACTGCGCCCGCCGCCGCGATCGGAAATACCGTGAAGATCCGCGGGCTGCATTTTGAGGTGCTCGGCGTGCTTTCCGGAGCCGGTGCGTCCGGCGCGTCGGACCTCGACCAGCAGGTCCTGGTGCCCGTCCGGACGGCGCTGAAGCGGTTGGCGAACCGCCGCACGCTGAGCTACCTTGAGATCGAGACTTCCGGTCCCGAATCGGAGGAGGCGATCGGGAAGGCGGTTACTCGTATTCTAAGAACGAGGCACGCGATCCCGGAATTTCGTTCGAACGGCTTCAAGCTGCGGAGTCTGCTCAAAATCCAAGAGGCTCTGACCGGCGTGGCGCGGACCCTCTCCATTCTTCTGGGCGTCGTTTCGGCGACTTCGCTGTTGGTCGGCGGCATCGGGATCATGAACATCATGCTCGTCTCCGTTCGCGAACGTACGCGCGAGATCGGACTGCGCAAGGCGATGGGCGCCCGCAAGCGCGACGTGCTGAGCCAATTTCTCGTGGAAGCGGCCGCGATCGGCGTCGCCGGAGGAGCGGTCGGAATCCTCGTGGGGTTCGTCACCGTGCGCGTTTGCGCGGCGTTGACCGGCTGGCCGGTTCTTGTTGAAGGCGGGTCGCTGCTGTGGGCCGCCGGGTTTTCGTTGTTGATCGGCGTTTTGTCCGGGTTTTGGCCCGCGTACCACGCGTCCGAATTGGAACCGGCGCGGGCGCTGCGCTTCGAATAAGAAACGCCCCTCGAATTGAGTCGAGAGGCGTCGCGGCCCGGGCCGAGCGTCAGGCCTTATGCTTGCCGTTTCCGCTGTCCGAAGGATCGTCGCAGCGGTTCTTCGTCAGGCCGTTCCCCTTTCCGTTTTCTGCGCCCTTCGAATTCTTATCCTGTCCGGTCGCTTTCCCATAGCACGGCTCGGGTTCAGCGGGCGGGTCGATGATTTCAGTCGGCGTGATGGTATCAAGACAGAGTCCCCAATAGGAGTAATCGGCGTTTTGCGCGTTCGCGACGTCTCGGAATTGTTCGCAGACCGCCGGGTCGAAATTCGCGTAGAAGGCGGCGAGAGACGCGTCTCCCGAGGAACCGCTCTGATCGAGGACGGAGACGAGGATGCCGTTGACGAAATTCCAGGCTTTTCGATACCAGTTGCCGTAGCTGCTGTCTCCGGCGGAGCCCGATCGACTCGCGTACAGGTCGCCGTTGTCCTGGATGGTGCGGTTGGAGCCGATCGTGTTGTCGACGCTTTGGCGCGAGTTCGAGTAGTAATCGCTGCCCCAGGAAGCGATTCCGCCCGCGCTGCGGCTCCAGGCGGAAGTGATGAGCGTCGAATTCGCCCAACTGCTGTAATCGTAGCCGGCGCCGGTTTCACGATTGGAATTTGCGGAAACCGTGCGTTCCCCGGACGCCGAAAGCGAATCGGAACCCGAGGCAATGGAACGGGCGCCCTGCTCCGAGGCGACGGACCATCGCGTCTGGACCGTACGGCCGCCGTCATAGGCGGTGTTGTCCGCCGCGGAGCGGGAACTGCGGGCGAGTGATTGCTCCGTTCGGGATAAACCGTCACCGGCGTACTCGTCGATACTGAAACCGGATTGCGTGTACGCGCTCGCGTAGCCGAACGAGCTTCCGAATTCGCTGCCGCGACCCGCTTCAGAATAGCGGTAATCCGTTTGGGTCAGGTGTTTTCCGGAGCTTCCGGCGGAGTCTTCGAAATCGTAATCCCGACTCTTGCGGAGATTTGTTCCGGTCTGGACATAGTCGCGGGTGAGCAATCCGCCGTAGTAGCTCTGAGTCCCGACGGTCTCATAGGAACTGTTCGTCGTTAAAGACTTTGTGTCGGCCCGGCTCCACCCGGACTCCCCGGTGAGACCCTTTTCGATCCGAACGACGAGGCTCTGGACGCTGTTCGTCCAGGTTTGGATGAAGTCCTGCTCTAAGTAGCCGGGAATATTGTTGTGGTAGGAGACGACGCCGGAGGCGTCGAAGGTATACTTCGTTCCATGCGAATCGCCGTCCTCGAACGACAACTCGGTCTCCGAACTGGTGTAGTCCTGCGTGTTCCATTCGGAGCTTCCCTCGAAATAGAAGCTGCAGTCGGCGAGTTCTTCCGTGCCGCTCCAATCGGCGCTGTACGCGTCGCGGTCGGTGATGGTTTTAATGGAGTAGGAGCAGGCCGCCCAGGACGACTCGGCGGCGGTCAGAGCCAAAATGCAGACGGCGGACCCGGCCAGTCTCTTCAACATGCGCTGCCCCCTCGAACCTCGCGCAGAACTCCGGGAATGCAGAAACCGTTTCTGCAAGGGGGTGTTGTCAGTATAGTCAGAATGCTCCGGTTAGACACGGAGGGGGCGTTGTGACTTTAGTGCGTGTGAAGCGGATGTGAGGCCTCGACGAGCGCCGGACGCCGCTAGGAAACGGGGACGCCCTTGAGAATCGGTAAAAAGAGGTGGAAAACAGTACCTTTTCCGACTACGGAATCCACCTTGACCCGTCCGTTGACGCGATCGACCATTTTCTTCACGACGGCCAATCCCAGGCCGGTGCCCCGGGCCTTCGTCGTGAAAAAGGCGGTGAAGATGTTGTCGAGGACCTCCGGCGGGATTCCGGCCCCCGTGTCTGCGATGTCCACCTGCACCCAATGCGGGTCCACGACGCCGGTCGCGATGGAAATCCTCCCCGCTTCAGGCATGACCTCGATGCCGTTTCCGATTAAATTTCGCACCGCCTGACGGAACTCGTCCTGGTCGATATTGACCACCGGGTTGTTGGGATCGTAGTGCGTCGCGACCTTGATGTGCGGCGGAAACGGGTACACCGAGAGAATCTCGTGCAGATAGTGGTTGAGCGATGTCACTTGAAGCTTGAGTTCGCGCGACCGCGAGTAGTTCAAGATTTCCGAGATGATGCTCCCGGCCTGCTTGACTTCGGACTCGATGATCGCCACGTGTCTTCCCAGTTTCGCGTCGAGTTTGTTCTCCTTGCCGAGCTTCGTCTTGATGAAGAAAATCGAGTTGTTGATGACCGCGAGGGGGTTGCGGATTTCGTGACCGACCACGGAGGCCATCTGACCCATGATCGCGAGACGTTCCTTGTTGACGAGTTCTTCCTGCGCGGCGCGCAGTTCCCGCGTACGCGCTTCTACGCGCCGTTCGAGCGTTCCCGACAGCCGCGAGAGCTCTTCGTTGGTGCCGACGAGTTCCTCGGTTTTCTCCTTCAGAGAGTCGCTCATTTGCAGAAAGGACTGGCCTAGGTCTCCGATCTCGTCGTTGGTCAAGATCATGTCGGGCAGATCCTCGAAGCGTCCGGCGCGCAGCTGCTCGGAGGCCCGCGTGAGCTCGCGCAGCGGCTCCGTGATATGCGCGGCGATCGCGAGCGAGAGCAGTACGGTGATCACGATCAGCCAAATCAGAATGCGCGTCACCTGTTTTCTCATTTCCGTCGCGGCGCGATACGCAGCGTCGAGCGGCTGCTGCACGTACACGATCCAGTCGAGGTTCTTGATGCGCGCGTAGGCGCCGAGCACCTCGGTGCCTCCCGTGGAGGAAATCGTTCCGCCCCCCGTGTCCGAGATGCGCCGGCGGACCATTTCGAAGGCCGCTTTCGATAGTTTCGGTTCCCGTTTGTAGACCTGATCGGGATCGGAGTGGGCGACGAGGAAACCGTCCGGCGTGGACACCGCGGCCTGCTGCCGCGCGGGATTCGGGTACTCCTCGTGGAGCATCGTCGAGATGCCCGTCAACGTGACCTTCCCGATAAGCGCGCCTTTCACCGTCGGGGTGGAATTTTCGGTCTCGGCGTTCAGGATGGGAACCGCCATCGTCAACGCGGGACGCACCCCCTGGATGCGCTCGATCGAGCCGACGTACTCTTTCTTGTTCATCGCGTGAACGAATCCCGGATGCTCGCGGCGATCGCGCATTTCGACGCCTTCTTTTAAGAAGCGGTCGAGGCGGGTGGTTTCGACTCCGTTCGGGGGAACCACGGAAATCTCCAGGAACTCGACGTAATGGCGCATGACGTCCAGGATGAACTTCTCCTGCTGATCGGGATTCATCTCGGCGAAGTTGCCCAAACGCGCGGTTTCCCGCAGGATTTTCTGCGAGTTCTGGATCTGAAACTCGACGATATCTCCGATCCGGTCGGCGAGATCGGTTTGATTGCGAAGCGAGACCTCCTTCAGCACGTCAAGCGAGATGTTGACCAGGTGGGAAACCACGATCCCGACCGGAACCAACGAGATGAGAAGAAACCAGATCAGGAGCTTATAGGAAAGGCGTCCCCGTCTGGGCGCGGCGGGCTGCATCGTCCAAGTGTAGAGGGAGGCTATGACAGTGTCAAGCTGAGCCGGGCCGCGCGCAGCGGCTGCGTGACCAGCGATTTCAGAAAGGAGGCCGCTTCGAGAGAGCGGCGCTGCAGGGAGAGCGTCGCGTCGAACGCCGAGTCCTTTCCTCCGCGCGAGAAGTGCCACAGAATTTCGGTGCCGGGAACGCCGAGGTTCCATTCCCCGGGCTGTCCCGGGGATTCGGCCCAAGAGAGGCGCCGGTGATCCCGTTGGGCCTTGTTCGCGTCAAGGACGAACCGCATCGGTTCGACGCCGGGAAGCCGGTCGAGGGACACGAGGACGGCGTCGAGCGGGCCTTCCTCGGTAAAGCAGTAGTACGCGCCGGCGAGCGGCCGGGAGAATCCCCATGTCCGCAATTGCGTCAGAATGCGGATGGGCCCGTCGACGGGTCGGCCCAGGGATTCGAACACGAAACGGCGGACGCTTTCATCGAGGGTCAACGCCGGGTCTCCGAAGTGATCCTTCCGGTCGAGCCGCGCGAGGGCCGGGCGCTCGAGAGACCAGAGCAGTCCTCCGGCGAAGACGGACGGGGCTTCCTCCAGATCGAGATAGAGGAAGCTCACCGGAACGCGCAGCACCGAGGCTGCGGGACGATACCGGCGGCGCCGGATCCAGCCTTCGTAAAACGAGCTGATCATAGAAGCAAGACCGCCGCGCCGACGGCGGCCGCGCCCGCGAGGACGGCCGCCGCGAGTTTCCAGTAAGAGCGCGTTCCGGTAGGAATCGGGACGGGGTCCGGAGGAGGAGGGGGAAGTTCGGGTTCCGGCGTCGGAAGTTCGGGTTCCGGCGTCGGAAGTTCGGGTTCCGGCTCGGGCGGGGGCGGGAGGCGCATCGTCTTTTCGGGATCGGCCTCTTCGACGGGCACGCCGGCGAAGACGGGGGACGCCGCGCTCGCCGCGCTTTCCTGCAGACGTGTTTCCAGGCGTTCGATCGTGTGCGATTTGCGGATCAGATCCTGTTTCAGCGAGACGATCGCGTTCTCCAATTCCGCCGTGCGTTCGGTTTGCGCGGCGCTCGCCGCCGATCCCAGGGCTTCGAGCGTTTTATGTTCCTCAACGGCGCGCTCCAGCGCTTCTTCCGCGCGCAGACGGCGACCCTTCTCCGCTTCCACCTGCCGGGAGAAGATTTCCTTTTCTTCCCGGAGGCCGGCCTCGATCCCCGCGAAACGCGCCTGCGCGACGCGAAGGCGGTTCTCCGCCTCCACGGCCTGCTCCCGGAGCCCGTCGAGCTGGACGCGCAGGTCGTCGAGGGTCTTCGCGCGTTCGGACGCCAAAAGTTTCGCCTTGTCGAGTTCGGACAGGAGCGTCTCCCGCTGTCTCTGGAGGGACTCTCCCTTGACCGTCGAGGTGGAGGCCTCCGAGCGCAGGCGGCTTTCCGCCTCCGCCGCGCGGGCTTCGAGCGCCTCGAGCCGCATCTTCAGTTCCTCGGCGGTCTTTCTCCGTTCTTCCAAAGCCGTCTCGGCCTTCTCCGCCTTGAGCTTCCAGATCTCCAACTGCTTGTTCTTTTCCGCGTCGGCGGTTTCCCGCTCGAAGGACACGGTGCGGAACTTGGAATCCGATTCGGCCGCGCGCCGCTCGGCGGTTTCCAGTTCCGATCGGATGGATTCGAATTGGCGCTCGCGCGCTTCTTTGGCGGCCGCAACGCGAACGATTTCCCGGGAGGATTCCTCGAGTTCGCGCCGCAGCGATTCGATTTTCGCCCGGGCGGAGACGGCGTCCGAGCCGAGCTTTCGGAGGTCTTCGAGTTCCCGCTCCAAAGAAGTCGTCCTGTGTTTGAGCGCTTTTCGTTCCCCTTCGCCGCGTTCAAAATCGCGCCGGGCTTCTTCGAGCCGCCGTTCGAGCGATTCCTGCTTGCTCCGGCTTTCGTCGACGCTCGCGTCCAACTCCAAATTGTGATCGAGCACCTCGTCGAGTTGGGCCTTGCGGCGCTCCAAATCGAATTGGATCTCGGCGGTCCGTTTCTTTTCGGTTTCGAGGGCTTTACGGTGGTCTTCGGTTTGCTGCTGCAGCTGCCAGCGCAGTTTCTGGTTCATGCGAAGCAGTTGTTCGGCCCGCGTGCGCAGCTGGAACAAGAACGCGGTGTCGCCTCGGCTGCCGACGATAGATTCGAGCGTGCGCCAGGCCCCGAGGTCGAACTCGGGGCAAACCATCGTGTCGAGGGTCACGCCCGACATCATGACGATGTCGCGCAGGGGCCACGGGCCTTGCGCTTCCCCTTCGATTCGAACGTGATACAGCATCCCTTGAAGGATAGGGGTGCTCCAAGAAGAATATATTTCAGTCTTTTAAAGATTATCGAGTGAGCGCAGGAGACTGCTTGTGGCAAAAGTCGACGTTGGAGGTGGGAAAATCTATGGAATACGGGTCGTATAAATCCAATTGAGGAGTGTATCGATTTCGTGAGCCCAAAATAAGCTCAATCCGCGCTCCTGTGCTTCAATCAAGTTTGCAAGCTTGTAAACGCCGCTCAAAACGGCGACGGGCACGATATTCCTTTCTCCGAAGTCCTTTTGCCAAGCTTCAGCTTTTGCCGCTGCATCATTATTCAACCGTTTGACCGAATTTATGGAGGAATTAGAGACCTTGCACTCGATGGCCATTTTCCGATTATCCCACAAGCCGATGACAAAGTCTGCTTTGCGTGTACCCAATCTGGTTTCCCGGCAAAATTCTCCAATTGACGGAGCGTCTCCGAGGGTTCCTATCTTCCTCCGCGGGACTTCAACAAAACCCGCGCCAGCCAAAGCTTCCGCGACGCGGCTCTCCTGCAATTCTTTCCCTTCACTTCGCCTGAGGGTTTGGATACGCTGATAGGCCATCAATGCCGCTGAAGCCAGCACAGCGGCATTTTTTTCAGACTCGGTCGGATCTCTCCGCTCGGAAACCCAGGGGAATCGCCTCCGATCCAAGCATGAAAGGACCGTTTCAACGAGTCTTGAGGCGGCTTTCTGATCGCCCATTAAGCGGGTCGGTGAGAGTGAGGCGACTATCGCAAGGGTCTTGAGATCGTCTTGAGAAATAGGTGGCCCGGGTAAATAGCGGAATGCTTCGAGATAGGATTCGCTGGAGAGAATCTTGTGAATCTTCGCTTGGTCCCAATCGCTAAGGTCTACAGTCGTTTCAAGTAGTTCCTCAATGACTCCTTGACAGTTGTCAAAAGCGGAGGAATAGGCCTCAACCGGCTCTTGAAGTCGTTCATTGCGGAAAATCTCAATTGCCTTAAATCGAGCAACCTCCAATTGTTCCTCATCCCATCGGGTGGGGTTTACCATTCCGGCTGAGCACCTCGGAGAAGTTCCGGGCCAGGGACTACCAGTCTTTCCATCTCTCGTGGCTCGAACTTCGTCAACCCTCCAGCGTAGGTTCTCCCATCCTTGAGGCATATGTTTCTCGAAAGGAACCGCACCAACCTTCCCATGGTCTTCTCATCCATCTTGTCACGAGGATAAATGCCGTGCGCAATGTTGATGTGGCGAGCAGACACCAAGTTCCGTACAAATGCTGGGGGACGGCGTGACATATAAGTCGCCAAAATTGGTGCAGGGTCCTTCAAGCCGACAGACCACCAGGCCTTTCGGTTTTGTGCTACATATCCCTGATGTACCCCGAGCTTCCGTAATCGGCGGAGGAATTGGAGAATTTCCTTGCGATCCCGCTCATCCAATTCATCCAAATCCATAGGGAGGTCAATGACGCGGCGCAAGCTCGTCGTGTCATCCAAGGCGCTTCCAGCGGCATAGAGCTCCTTGGCTCTCGTCACTGTGGCCAATTTGACCGAATCCGGTAGGTGGTTGCTTTGTTCGTTAACAATCCATGCTGAGTTGGAGCCAGTTACTTGTCCCCGATGAACGCGGCATAATTCGCCAAGTTCGATAAATCCCGAAGGCGGCTTGTTGGCGCGGCGTGTGAGATGAGACCATCGGCTTTCAGATTCGAGACGTTCTCTCCGTAGAGGTTGTCCTCCATTCAACTTTCCGAGACGCCCCAGAGACTTGACGCGCCAAACCTTGATTCGCGCTGGACGGCTAGACTTTTCGAAGCATGTAATAACCCCGGTAGTAGCCGCATCGGGAAATGGCAAGGCGGTAGGTTCAATAACGACAAGATTTTGGCCGCCAAGTGCTCCGGTAAAAAGATCTCGCACTAATTTTCCGTAGTTCACATCTAGCCACTCAGCGGCTGTGATAAATGCTCCGAAGTCGCGTGGTCTCGCGGCGAGCGTTGTCGCGAGAAAGAAATGGACGTGAAGTCCCGCGAGTTGACTTGCAGTTAATCTGAGTCTCTTTGATTCAACTGACAACCAGTTCTTCCACCGTGTTCCCAGTAGATGGTGCCGGACATACGGAGGATTCCCGATGTAGAGAGTCCTTCCTGAGATCGGGGGAAGCAAAGCCCGCCTGTAGTCTGTGAGAATTATCTGTGCTCTGTGATGGAGTCCGGCAGCAGCAACGTGCCCCCTCGCTATCAATGCGGCGAGAGGGTCCAATTCGATGCCAACCAGAGCGGAATTTTTAAATTTGCGACCAGCTGCGACGAGAAATCTGCCCGAGCCTGCACCCGGGTCGACAATCCGAGATGGTTGCGCGTAGGAGGCTGCCCAGGCGATCATTGCCGAGATAATTTTTTTTGGCGTATATGTCGCCCCGGCAGGTCGGCGGATTTCAGGCGAACGAATTAGGCAAAAGAGCTCTCCGAGCGGGTCTTCTCCATGGCGAATTTTCTCTCGGATATCACGGATTCTGCAAGTGGGCACCTTAGGAAGTCCGCTAATCAGTCGCTGTTCATCCGCAGACCAGCCCCTAACTTGTGTCGCGCCCAGAGAGAGCGCTATCGCGGCAAGTTCGCGTTCCATGCGTTGGGTAATTAGGGGCGGCGCTCCGCTATTCGCGCATTTAGACTTCGATTCGATCGGGGTCACGTGTCAGTCTCACGCCTAACGGGTCCGGGGGGCTGCTCACTGCGGCGCCTAACCGCAGAGCTCCCTTGGAACCCTGTTGATTTTATCACATACAGAGCGCAGACCGACGGATCGGGAGAATTGGAATTTCCATCGTAAATTACAATTTAAAATGCACTCGGGTCCGTCGCCGAGGGGTCATCCTAGGCTACGAGAAGGCAGATGTCTACAGACTTTGCCCGACAAGCTTTTCCAGCCGCTTGGCTGTGATCTTTTCGTGTTCCGACGCCGCGATTTTCAGCTCCTCGTCGGGGGAATGATTCAGTCGGGCGTCGAGCCGCGCGAGAACGTCGTCGCGACGCGTACCGGAGTCCGACGCGAGGAAGGCGTATCCGAATTTTTCGTAATAATCGTCGTAGAGTTTCTTTAATTCGAGGAAGGTCTCATCGGAGACGGAGGGCGTCCCCGGCCATTGGATGCGCAACAGTTCCAGACCCTCCACGCGCGGGTGGTGGGAGAACGCCTCCCTCCAGTCCTTCGGGTCGAGAATCCCCCAAATTTCGCGTCCCGCGGCCTGAAGGTCTTCCGCAGAGGCGAACGGCTTGCGCATCAGCATGCCGTCGATCCAGCGCTGCGAGCCGCAGCAAAGCTCGAATGCAGCGCGCGCTTCCAGGATTCCAAGAGCGTTGAGTTCTTCCAGGGTCATGCAGGCCTCCCCACGGAGTGCGAAGACTTTTTCGATCGTATCAAATTTGAGATAATGACCCAATGCAGACCGATCCGTCCAGAGTCCTCACGGTTCTCCTGGCCGGCGGCAAGGGTCAGCGCCTCGGAGCGCTGACGGCCGACCGGGCCAAGCCGGCGGTTCCTTTCGGCGGAGCCTACCGGATCATCGATTTCGCGCTGTCGAATATCGTGAATTCCCGTTTGGGAAAGGTGCTGGTTCCGGTTCAATACCGGTCCCGATCTCTCAGCGAGCATATCCGCCGCGATTGGAACCGCTTTTTCAACCCCGCCCGCGACGAATTCATCGAGACGCTCCCGCCCCAGCAGGTCGTCGAGCGCTGGTACTCAGGGACGGCGGACGCCGTCGCGCAGTCGCTGTTCGCCATCCGGGAGGAAAAGCCGGAAAAGGTCCTGATCCTGTCGGGCGATCACATCTACAAGATGAACTATCGCCACATGATCTCGGCGCACGAAGAGAGCGGCGCCAAGGTGACCGTCGCGTCCGTCGAGGTGGCGCGGGCGGAGGCGGGCGGGTTCGGGGTGCTTCACGTCGACGAACGGGACGCGATTCTCCGCTTTCAGGAAAAGCCGAAAGACCCCGAGCCGATTCCCGGCAATCCCGATCTCTGCCTCGCGTCGATGGGGATCTACGTCTTCGACTACGACGTCCTGGAACAACTTGTGGTCGCGGATTCGAAGGATCCGGCGAGCTCTCATGATTTCGGAAAGGACATCCTTCCGAAGCTCGTCGGCCGCAAGGATTTGTTCGCCTATCGCTTCCTCGATTTGAACAAGAAGCAGACGAAGTACTGGCGCGATGTGGGGACCGTCGACGCGTATTACGAGGCCAATATGGACCTCATCGCGATCGACCCCCAGCTCAACCTCTACGATCCCGAATGGCCGATCTACCGTCAGGCGTCTTTGGCCTCGCCCGCGAAATTCGTGTTCGACGGCCAGAATTGGCCCGACGACCGCGCCGGCTTCGCCGTGGATTCTCTGGTGTCCTCGGGCGTCATCGTTTCCGGGTCCCGCGTCTACCGATCGATCCTTTCTCCGGGCGTCCGCACGCACAGTTGGTCGCTCGTCGAGGACTCCATCCTGCTCGGAAACGTGAGGGTCCGGCGCCACGCGAAAATCCGTCGGGCGATCATCGACAAGGACGTCGAAGTCCCCGAGGGCGAGGAGATCGGCTACGATCTCGAGAAGGACCGCAAGCGCTTCTTCGTCTCCGAGGGCGGAATCGTCGTGATCGGCAAGCGCACCGTCATCAAGCCGACCTCGTCTTAGACTTCGTGAGCTCCCGCCGAACGGCGCGGACGAACTCGGAGCGTAAAAACGGTTTTGAGAGGATCGGCGCGCCGCAGCGCGACCGCTGGGTCGCGGCATCCTGGTGGCGGAAGACGACCTGGATTTGACCTGGGCGCTGATCCGTTTTCTGAAGAAACGAGGATTCGAGGCTAAAGGTAAACCTTCTCCAGATAATGCGGCGTGTGGTGCTTCCAATGGAGCTCCGCCCCGACGCGCTCGCCCATCGCTTTGAGTCCCTCGTCCTCGCCGTGGACGAGAAAGGCCTTCTTCGGCTTGGATTTCGCGGTTCCCAGCCAGCGGAGCACGTCGTCGGCGTCTCCGTGCGCGGAGAGGCCTTGAATCGAGGCGACCTGCGCGCGGATCTTATGCGTCTCGCCGAACATCTTGATTTCGCGGCCGCCTTCGATCAGTTTGCGCCCGCGCGTCCCGACGGCCTGATAGCCCACCAGCAGGATCAGGTTCTTCGGGTCCCCGCCGCGGTTCTTTAGATGGTGCAGGATGCGGCCCCCCGCGATCATGCCGCTGGCGGAGAGGATGATCATCGGTCCGGATTTCCCGTGCAGCTCCTTCGACTCCTCGACGCGCTTAATCAGGCGCATCGTCTTCGCGCGGATCGGGCAGTCGTTGGAGCTGCGCAGCAGGTCCAGCTTGAGGTTGTGCTCGAGTCCGTAACGGATGTAAATATCGACGGCGTCGGTGGCCATCGGGCTGTCCACGTAGACGGGGACATCGGGGATCTCGCCGCGCTCCTGCAGCTTGCGAAGGTGATACAGCACCAAGGTGGTCCGACCGATCGCGAACGCGGGGATCACCACGACGCCTCCCGCGTCCAGGACGGGCGCGATCCGCTCCCGCAGTTGTTCCTGGACGGGACGGGAGACGATCGAGCGGCCCCCGTAGGTCGACTCCACGAGCACATAGTCCGCCCCGGGCAGGTCGCTGGGGGCGGCCATGACTTCGCGGTCGTAGCTGCCGATGTCTCCGGAAATCACGACGCGCCGTTCCCCGATGTCGGCTTCGACGAAGCCGGAACCCAAAATGTGTCCGCTCGGATGGAAAGTGATCGTGACCCCGTCGGCGATTTCGAGCGGCTTTCCGTAATCGAGCGTCTTGAGCTGCTTGAGCGATTCCTGCGCGTCTTCTCGCGTGTACAAGGGCAACGCGGGTTCGTGGCGGGAGTAGCCTTTCTTGTTGGCGTAGCGCGCCTCTTCCTCCTGCAGGTAGCCGGCGTCGGGCAGCAGGAGGCCCAGCAGTTCCGTCGAGGCGGGCGTGCAGTAGATCGGACCTGTGTAGCCCATTTTCGTCAGGCGCGGAACGAGTCCCGAGTGGTCGATGTGCGCGTGCGTGAGCACCACCGCTTCGAGTTCGGACGGGTTCATGGGAAACTTCTCCCAGTTCCGCCGGCGCAGTTCCTTGAGGCCTTGGAACATCCCGCACTCGAAGAGTACCTGACTTTTTTTCGTTCGTGCCAGAAATTTGGAGCCGGTTACCGACCGCGCGGCGCCGAGAAACTCAAGGGAGGGGGCGTTGTCGCTCATAGACGCTAGGGTATGGCCGCGATCGGCCTTTGTCAACTATATTTCGAGCTGCGCGCCGATCTCGAGGACGCGGTTCGGGGGCAAATGGAAATAGCCCATCGCGCGCTGCGCGTTTCGCGCGATCCGCGCGAAGAGGCGTTCTCGCCACAGCGCCATGCCCGGTTTGTCCGTGGCGAGCACCGTCTCGCGGCCCAAAACGTAGAGCGTCGTATGCGGATCGATGGTGATGCCGTTGTCGGCTTCGCTGATTCGGGCCAGTTCCTTGGGGACGTCGGGAGTCTCCATGAATCCGCAGGCGATGGTGATCCGGTAGAAGTGCTCCTGAATTTTTTCGATCTTGAGCCGCTCCCGGCTCGGGACGCGCGGGAAACGGCTGGTTTCCACGGTGACAAGCAGCACCTGCTCGTGCACCGACTCGTTGGCGCGGTAGTTTCGAATCAGCGCCGGGGGGAGCGCATGGGCGTCGCGCGCCATGTACACCGCGGTGCCGCGCGGCCGATGGGGGGGGTGCATCGTGATCTGGCGCAGGAAGGCCTCGACGCTCGGGAGCCTTGCGTCGACCGCCTCCGAGAGCAGGTGTCGCCCGCGGCGCCAGGTATCCATCAGCAAAAGTAAAAGCCCCGCGACCACGAGAGGAAACCAGCCGCCGGCTGGAATCTTCTTGATCATCGGCAGGAAGAAGCAGAGGTCCACGACAAGGAAGAACCCCACCAGAGGAAAGACAACGGGGTCGGGCCAGCGCCAGAGTCGGCGCATGGTGATAAACAGCAGGACGGTCGTGATCAGCATGGTCAGCGCGACCGCCAGGCCGTAGGCCGCGGCCAGCGCGCTCGAACTCTGAAAACCGATCACGAGACCCGCCGTGCAGATCAGAAGGCCCCAGTTCGCCGAGGGAATGTAGATTTGTCCGGCCTTGTCCGGCGAGGTATGCCGGATTTGCAGGTGCGGCAGATACCCCAACTGCACCGCCTGCATCGTCAGTGAGAAGACCCCCGAGATGACCGCTTGGGAGGCGATGATCGTCGCGGCCGTCGACAACGCGATCAGCGGATAGAGGCCCCAGGACGGGGCCATCTCAAAGAAGACGTTCGCCGCGGCCTCCGGCCGGCGCAGCAGCAGCGCTCCTTGCCCCAGGTAGTTGAGGAGCAATCCCGGGAGGACGAGGACGAACCACGCGAGCCGGATCGGGCGGGGGCCGAAGTGGCCCAGATCGGCATAGAGGGCCTCGCCTCCGGTCACGACGAGAAACACCGAGCCCAAGACGACCGAGCCGGCAAGCCCGTGCGCGGCGAAGAAGCGGAACCCGTAGACCGGAGAGAACGCCGCGAGGACCTCGGGCGCCGCGGCGAGGTGCACCGCGCCGAGAGCGCCTAACGTCGTGAACCAAAGCATCGTGATCGGCCCGAACAGCCGGCCGATGCCCGCGGTTCCCCGTGCCTGCAGCAGGAACAAGCCGGCGAGAATGCTCAGCGTGATTGAGATCGTGTGGCTTTTCAGGTTCGGAGCCGCGAACACGAGGCCCTCGACCGCGCTGAGCACCGAGATCGCCGGCGTGATCATCCCGTCGCCGTAGAGAAGGACCGCGCCGAATAAGCCCAGCAGGGCGACCATCTTGCCCGCGGGTTGGAGCAACCGCTCCTTCGCGGGAAGCAGCAAGACGCTCAGCGCGAGAATCCCGCCCTCGCCTTGGTTGTCCGCCCTAAGGACGACGACCAGGTACTTGAACGAGACGATCAGGATCAAGGACCAGATGATCAAAGAGAGGACGCCCAGGATGTTCCCGGGAGTCGTCGCCATCCCGTGCGGTCCGTGAAAGCACTCCCGTATCGCGTAGAGCGGGCTCGTGCCGATGTCTCCGTAGACGACGCCCAAGGCGCCCAAGGACAGCCACGCGAGCCGTTTTCCGGTCGGAGGGGCGGTGGAAGAGGGATCTCCAGACATGTCGGACGCCCATGATACAAGATCTTGGCGAGGATGCGCTCTGGCGCCGGCCGCGTATAGGGACTAACCTAATTGCGATGACGCGATTCGGCGCGATCACCGCGGCTTGCCTCGTCTGCCTTACCGTCGCCGCGTTCGCGGACGAAAACGCCGTTCTGGAAAAGAAGAAGGCCGCCGCGAGCAAGGCGAAAAGCGGCTCGGCATCCGGAGCAGGCGTCTCGAAAACCGCCGGGAAGTCGGCGTCCAAACCGTCCGCGATCCCTTCGAAGAAAATGTCTCCCAGCGAAGCCAAGCTGCGGGCGGAGATGAAAATAAAGCTCGGGAAAGAAGGCTACTTGAAGTGGCTCGAGGAGCGGGAGGGCGCACTCTCAGGAAAGAAGCAGGTCCCGGCGCGCGGCGCCCCGAACCGAGCCTGGACGAAGCCGGAGGATTTTCAGGTCGAAGGAATCGACTACGGCGACGCCGGCGGTTCCGGAAACACCCCGACCGCCCCCGCCGATGCGCCGCTGGAGCGGGATTCCGACTCGGCCGTTCGCTCCGCGCTTTCCGGTTCGTCGATGATGAAGCAGTGGGAGAGGACCCCCGAGGCGCTGGGGGATCTGAAGACGGCCGGCGCGCGCGCGCCGCTACCTCCGTCCGACCCGGGAACCCCGTCCGGCCTCGTCGCCGGGGCGTATTCGGGTTTTGCCGCCTCGTACCGGCGAGAAGGACTGCAGGTCGGTTCGGACGCGGACGGACGCCCCCGGATCGAGACGCTGAAAGGGGAGGCCGCGACGCCGGCCCAGATCGCGCGGCTGCGCGCGAGGCTTGCGGCGGAGCCCCGCGCGCTGCTCAAACGCCCCGATTTCTTTCAGGTGCTCCCGCGTCCCCGCTTCAACGCGCTGAAAGCGGCGTACCGCGCCTCCCCGGCGCTGCGCGAGGGCGCGTTTCAAGACATCGCGATGAGCCCGCAGGGGCGCGATTTTTCCTGGTCGCGCTCCTGCCACGCGTTGTCGGGTGGCTGCAACCCCGCCTCGGCGCTTGCGCATTACTCGCGCGGTGATTTCGTCGCTCCCGAGACGCTCAACGGCGTTTATGAACGCGTCGAGCAGGACGACGAGGACGCGCTCGAAGTCGAGGACGATGAGGATCTCGATTGGCTCGACGAGGATTGGGACGACTACACCGAAGAAGAGGAGCGCATGGCCGACGCCGCGGACCATGCGCGGGGAAAGCTCTCCGGGGGAGTTCTCGCGCGGGCGGCCGGCGCGCTGAAGGGGCTGCTCGGACGGGCGGGACGGATTTTTGGAGGCGGTTCCTCCTTCGCGAGCGGCGAAGCGGCTTCCGTCCGGCCGGTTCCGGAGGCGGCGTCCGAGGAGTCCTTCTCCGCTGACGCGGGAGCGGGGGTCTCGCCGGGCGGGGAGAGCGGGAGCGCCCGTCCGCGCCGCGCTTCCTCCCCGGCTTCGCGCGCGGAAATCCCCGCCCGAGGGCCGCTCACGCAAGAGCGCCCGCCCGTCTCGGGACGGGCGCTGCTGTATCTCGCCTGCGCCGCCGGCGCTCTGGGCTTTTTCCTACTCGGCTTTGCCCGCCGGGGCTGAGGGCTTTCCGCTCCCGCCGCATTTCATTCCCGGTTCGCATTTGCTGCGCGGCTTGGGCGCCTTCGGCGGCTTTTTCGGCGCCGCGGGGCATTTGAAAACTTTGTGATACTTGCTCTTGTTGCATTCCTTCAGAGCCTTCGAGTAGGTGCCGTGAATTTTTTTGAGCATTTCCAGATTTTTCTTTTCCTCGACGGCCCAGCCGGGATCATCGGAGGGCTGCGCGTGCTCCGCTAATCCCTCGTAGTCGGTTTCGGCTTTCTTATGGGCCTTTTCGTAGAAGGCGAGCGTCTTCGCGAGTTTCGCGTGCTTTTGCGCGTCGTATTCCCGGATGTCTTTGACGATGCCGCTTTTCTTGGCTTCTTCCTCGTAGGCGTCGAAATTCCGTTTCGCGCAGCGCTTCAGGACGACCTCCGCGCCGCCTTTCTTGACGAGACCGTCGCATTTGATCTCCCCGGCACCCTCGCCGGCGAGCTTCTTGCGCACCGTGAAGGCTTGGTCCTCGGCGCTTCCCTCCTGCGCGTGTCCGGAACTTGAGACGAACAGCAAGAGCGACAACGACAAGATCGATCGGGCTCGCATGGAAGGCCTCCTAGGGTTTTGGCAAGGGTAGCCTCCGGGATGTTTTCCGTCAAGAGTACCGGCCGGTGACGGCGCGACACCCGAGTTTTTGTGAGAACGATGGCGCTTTATCAATGCTGTCTTACTCCAGGTTTCCCCACTTTCAACGAGGAGAGGAATTTGTTTCGGCCTGACGGGTCGATGCTTCGGGTTTTGAACGGCCAAAACCCGAAGTCCGAACGGCAACGACAAAAGGCCGCTCCCGCGCGTCTCTCGCCTGCCCGCGTCTAGCCGGAAGAATTCAAAGCAACGTCGTTCGTTAAAGTTCGCGCGGGAGCGCCAAGCCGTTTCCGTTCGAGTTCGCGTGTTTTCGCGACAGCGAAAACCGCGAACGACGCGCCCAAAGCGCGTAAGCTGCGCCGTTTTTGAGAAGCCCCTTTGAAGCGGCGAGCACTGAGTTCTGGGTGCTTAAAAAATCGAATATTCAGAGAAATGTAATAAAATACAGCATTATTTGCATCTCGCGCGAGATGCAAAAAGCGCTTTTTTCATAACGCTTTTTGAAAAAATCCGATTTTGCTTTAGACTGGACCGCCCGTCAGGCCGAAACCTATGCGATGGGTCCCTCGTTGAAACTGGGGAAACTTGGAGTGAATTCCCCCTTGCGCGGGGAAAAAGCCGGGGGTATATAAGCGTTATGGCCAAAAATCCCCTATGGAAACGCGCAGAGGAATTCGCTGTCCGCTATCGGGACGGGGATGGGTCCGTGACCGAGGAGATATTCCAGGTCCACAAGGACTTGCTTTATCCCCAGTTTCAGTCGTGGTTCGGGTCGAAGAAGGCCAAGGGCGGTATGCGAAGCGGCTACATCGACGCTGACGACGGATTCCAGGTCTTCATGGGGCGCCTCTGGCCTGCTTTGAGGCGCTATCAGGAAGGCAACTATCGCGCATACGCCCGCACCATCGCCCGAAACGCTATCCTCGATGTACTCGGACGCGGGGATACCTACAAACCGGAAAAGCGGAAAGAAGGTGATCCGGATCCTACTCGCGAAGAGAAGTACAAACGCGCCATCGAGAGTGAGGAAGAAGGCGCTCCGAGCGTTTTCGACGCGAAACCTGATCGTACCGAGCCGTATATGCCGCTCATCATTCGGGCCGTCCTTAACGACATCTTGGCCGCCGTTCGGCGTCTAGCGAAAATCGGGAACACCCCCGCGCGGAAGGCCGGCGATCATGCGGACGCGTTCGTTTTTCGCATCCTGCTCGGGTTTAATGAGAAGGACATGCAGGGGGCGTTCGGCTGGGAGCGTTCCCGGACCGCGAACAATTTCGCCCGCGGACTGCAGGCGGTGCTTGAATTTCTACACGACACCGACGGCTATGCCGAAATTTCGCTCGCCGGACTCAAAGAGGTGTGTAAACAGCGGTTCCGCTTGAGCGACCGGGACCTGGAAACGATCAAGGACGAGTCCGAACGCCGCGCGCTGGAGGCCGCCGACCGCTTGAGCGTCGAGGCGTCCGGGAATCCCGTTTCGTGGGAGGATTTCGCCTACGAGGTCGGGCTCCCCGTCGAAGAGGCGCTTGCGTTGTTGCGGAGGGCGATTTGCTCTCTCGCGAAGGCGCGCCTGCGCCGTCGCGGCAAGAAGCCCCCGGCCGAACTCCCTCAGAAAGCCGACGCATGGCTATGGGAGGTCGCGGGCGAGGCGCTCAAGAGTTTTCCGCTTCCACGGGCGGTTACCCGTGACGAGGCCCCGGCCGAAGACCTCGAGGAGCTCGCGCACCTCGCGGCGCTTTCGGTTCAGATCATGCACCTGGGCACGGGTTCGGTGCCGGTCCCGAGTTTCGGCCAGCTCTTAATGGAGAAAATCCCCGTCGAATCCATCGCCGAGGAAGCCGGGGCGTTGGGACTCTCCGAGGACGGTCTCGAGGGATTGTTATGCGACCAAGGCTTGAATTTGGTCGACGACGCCCTTTTGAAGAAGATCGAGGCGCGTTACGGAATAACCCGGGAGGTTCTCGAGCGTTCACTTGAAGCGCCGCTCGGGCCTTCCGGAGCTTTGAAAACGCGCTCGTTGTCCGCCAAAGAGAAGAAGATGCACGACCGTTGGCTCAGGGAAACGGTAATGGACGCATCGCCGTTCCGCCCAAAACGAAAACGATGTCTAAAGAATTCAAGCTGAGCGACGAATACTGCGCTCTGCGCGACGCCGCGTCGGAAAATCTGGCTTCCGAATTGGGAGAGGAATTGGCCCGGCGTGCGATGGGCGACGCCCGCAAGCTATATTGGGGCCAGGTCAACCGCGGCAAAGCCAAGCTCCCGCTCGACGCCACGAAACTCCTGCAGACGATCTACTCCGACGCCGTCGAGGCCTACGCGGCCCTGGCCGCTGCCGGTCGGCTCGACGACGAGGGCCGTAAGAGCCACGCGGAAGCATGGTACTACCTCGCTATCAACGCGGGCCAGTTGGGCGACAAGACATTGAGTCGGGAGGCTTCGCGCCGGGCCTACGTCATCTTGGAGCCGTGGGCCGCGGAGCCCCCAACCGAGCGCGTTTGCGAGATCATCATCTACGTTCTCCGCAGCCTGGCCGGAACTGCTCAGGAAGATCCAAGGGGCGTCCGTATCGATGAAGTCAATGAGTACTACGCGAAAGGAATGCGCGCCATTGGGTACGCGAAGAAGCGCGGCTGGTGCAAGAGTAAGGTTCGCCGCTACACCGCGCTATTTGACAGGACGTGCGGAGCCTCGCTCGCCCGCGTTAAACCCGCGACCGTTCCGCGCCTCGAGAAGAGTGAGATGCTGCTGCGTGCCGCAGTCGCTGAACTGTCCGCGATCGACAAGGAGGAACGCAGGCGTGGGGGCTGCGAACGGTCCTTCACGAAAGCCCAGCGCGAATTGGCCCGGGCCCTTCGTCAATTGGCGATCAAGCGATGGGATAGCAGCGCGCAGTTCGGCGCGGACCGAAGAAAGGCGCTCAAGGCGCTCGATGAGTCGGCCAGGCTCCTGAAGAGGAACCAGGTGTTGGCAAAGAAGCGCGGTCAGGTCAGCCAATGGGACTACTTCCAGTTGGCCAAAGTGCTTCGGGACCGGGCGGATTTGCTGGACAGCGCCAGCGAGCTGTCGATTGCTGTCGGACCGTGCTTGATCGCCTGTCGCATCGTCGAAGAATCGAGAGCGCGCCTCCAGGTCGAGGAAGATGCCGAAAAGCGGCGGACCTTTTTCAGCACGAATTTGCCGATCTTCGACTTCGGCATATACCTGATGTGCCGCGAGGGGGTGCCGGACGGCGCTTACGAACTCGCGCAGCGGTGCAAGTCGCGAACTTTCTCGGATTCGATAAACGCGCCGCTGCGGGCGAGCGCCGCCGACGACCTCGAGCGTGAGGCCCCCTTCAATGTTTCACACGCGCGGGAGGCCCTCAACGAGCGTGAGGCGCTCGTCGAGATCCACGCCGGTGTGCGCGCATTGACGCTCATGATCGTTCGCCGAGACCGAACAAGTGTCGCTTTCCTCCGTCTGAAAAACTGGCCGCGAGAACGGTTGGAAGAAAAGGCGAGACGCCTCCTCTTCTTGCTCTCCGATCCTCATTGCGCCAAGCGGACTGCGATGAGCGAATACCTTCTGAAGGGATTGGGGACCGCGCTCTTCGAGCCGATTCTGGAACATCTCGACGGCATCGATCGACTTTTCGTGACTCCGTCCTATCCGCTCAGCGAAATTCCGTTGGGCGCTCTCGCGCTTTCAAGCGGCGAGCAGTTGATCGACCGGTGGAATTTGTCGCTCCTGCCGCACAGTTCGCTGCTGCCGTTGCTGCGAGGCTTCCGAAAGAGAAAGGGAGGGAGCTTTTTGGCGTTCGTTCCGGACCGCCGACTGGTGCACAGCGAGATGGAAGCCGAGCAAATCGCACGGGAAATGGGCGATTCGCGGATACTGCGGGGCGACGATGCGAGTAAGGACCAACTCGCCGCCGCTCGCTTAAAGAACGTCGCCTACCTCCACATCACGAGCCACGGCCGTTTTGACGCCTCCGCGCGGGACGGCGCCTATCTCGTATTGGCCGGCGATTCCCCGCAGGCGCAGATGCTGACGGCTTCCGAGATCGCCGAGCTCGACCTGCGCGGGATCTCTTTGGCGTCCCTGCCATGCTGCTTTACAGGGCGAGGACATCATCTCGGCGGCGACGATATGGTGGCGATCCCTCATGCGATGCTCTTGGCCAAGGCGAAGGCGGTGCTGACGTCGCTCTGGGATATCGAGGAAGATGTCTCGCGGCAATTGGTGGTGCACTTTTATCAGCGACTGGCGCGTGAGCGCGTCTCGATGGCGCAGGCGCTCGTAGAGGCGCAACGGTGGGTGCGGCAGCGGCATCCTCATCCCTATTACTGGGGCGCGTTTCAGCTTTGGGGTGGAGTATAGAGCGGCATTGGAAGGATTGATGGGCAGGATTAGGAGAACGAAGTATCTTACAACCGCACGGCCTTGATCCACATCCTTCCTGCTGACGGGGACTTCGAATTGAAGGTTCATGAGACCCACCGCAGCCGTGCTCCCGACGGGCGGTTCCGCCGCTACGCCGCCCCTGAGGCGGATGACGTCTTTCGAGAGCGGTGATCGCCTGCCTGAGGGCCGTCGAGGTCGACCCGCAGCGGGTCGGAGGCGAGGGAGAAATTCAAAACGTCGTTTTGCATCGCTATTCCTGCGGTTGGAAGCCGAACGATCCTTTCGCTTTCTTCGACCGCGAGAGCATCATCGGCGACGCGGATAATGAATTATCCGGAATTCGCGATCGATTGAGTTGAGAGGTTCGGCTCCGCACTTCGTTCATGCTTCCGCGGGATTTCTCCGCGGGAGGTTCTTTTTGGAAAAATTTTGAATTGAAACATCGCATCTCCGGCTCCGTTTACTTCAGCGAACGGAGGTGCTCATGCCCAAAATCAAAGAATCCAAGTCCTACCGTTGTGTTTTCTGCGGCAACCACGCCGGCTTCAGGCGCTACGACCTCTCCTTCGGCTGCTTCTCCTGCAAATCCACCGCTGTGGCCAACGCCACCTGGGGGGAGTGGAACTCCATCAGGGTCCAGTTTCCTGACAATCCCAACAAAAGGAAACCGTTTCTGGAAATCGTAAAGCCTTTTTCCTGAGCGCCTGAGACATTCTCCCGGCCCGTCCGTTTAAAGGGCTGGAGGTGAGGTGTGAGCAATCAAGCCTATTTCGGTCCTCTCCAGCGAGCCGCCGCCCTCAAGCGGGAACTGCGCCGCATCGACTTCAAGCGTCTGCGGCGACTGCGTGAAGGGGTCTGGCGGTACCGCTGGGGCAAGACCAACGCCTGCGGCTATCATATCCTGCTCGACCTGAGCGGCGCCGGCAAGCATTTCTGCACCTGCGCCGATCTGTCCATTCAGCAGGTTCCCGCGGGCATGATTTGCCCTCACATCCTCGGCGCGCTGCAAAAGGGCGGCCACAACCACCTGCTTCTGGAATGGATGGTGTCTTGATGGGCGGGTTTAAGAAGCGTTTGAGACATTTCGATCCCCCAGCCGTTTCCTTCGGCATGGGGATGAATGTGCCGCCCAAAGGCAGCGCCGAAACGCTTTTCGGCCGCAAGACGCGGATTCCGATCAAGACGGCTCTCGACGCGCTTAAGCCCATCCCGCAGGCCCGCTTTCAGCCGCTCGGCGGCGGCCGCTGGGCGTACCGCTGGGGAGAAAAACCAGGCCAGTACTTTACGGCCGCGCCCGATCTCTCAGGGGGCGACCTGCATGTCTGCGACTGCGGGGTTTGGAGCTCGTTTCAGTTCGGTGTTTGTCCCCATGTTTTGGGGGCGATCGCCGCAGGCGGAAACGCCTATTTATTTTGGGTTTGGGACAGGCATACGAGGCAGCCATGAGGATTATTGACGGGGATCCGATGAAGACCTCTTCGACAACTTCGAAAAGCTCAAAAAGCAGCAGAAAATGAATCTCAAAGCGGACGCCTCGATCAAGCCGGCCCCATCGGTCGGCTTCTTGTCGGGGGCGTCCGCCAACGGGGGAGGAAACGATGGAGTGGAATAAGACGATGAAGGCCGCGGCGATCGTGTGCGTCGCGGCGTTGACGGCGGCGTGTTCCGGGACGCGCCGGACGGTCGGGGTGCAGACGATCGACAGCGCCTCGGAGGCGAAGGCGCCGAAGTGGGTCACCCAGTCGGTGTTCGAGGAGGACGGCCGCATTCACTTCGTCGGGCTCAAGATGGGCCGGGGGCGGCTTTCGCTGGGCTTGCGCGAAGCGCGCGCCGACGCCGAGAAAAAGGTAGTCAACGAGATCGCCTCGCTGATGTACAACGAGTACTCGGAGGCGGTCAAGGGCGAGAACGTGCCCGAGGGCGTCGGCGAAGAAATCCGCGACGCGTTCCACCGGGTTTCGGAGAGCGTTTCGGTCTCCGGGCTGCGGCAGTCGAAGCAGTACTGGCGCAAGATGGAAGAAAAACGCGATCGCGGGGTTCGCTACGTCTGGGATTGCTTTGTCGCGCTCTCGATTGACCGGGAGGATTATTGGGACGCGCGGGAGGCGGCGCTTCACGGCGCGGCCAAGCGGGCCCGCGAGGAGCGCAATCGCGACGCGGCGACCTTTCTCGACAAGGTCATCGAGCGCTTCGACAAGGCACGGGAGAGAACGCTTGCCGAGGCCGGCAAGCAGGCCCGGGTCGCGGTGACGGGCGGGCTCTGAGGCGAGACGATGGCGGCATTCGCGCGCGTCGGCGTCATTTGCGTCCTGCTTTTGGGCGCGGCGCCGGCGCGTGCGGGAGGCGTTCCGCAGTGGGTCCGGGAGGTCCCGCGGGAGGAGGGCTTGGTCTTCTTCGTCGGGGCGCGCAGCGACGCCCCGAGTTATGAAGAAGGGGTCGAAGGCGCTTATCGGGACGCCGCCGGCCAGGCGGCCAAATATATCCGTTCGCGTTGGTCGCAGCGAACCCTCGAACATGACCGGGGCTTGGAGACGCGATTACTCGAGGAGATCAAGGGGACGGCTTCCGGTATTCTCCACCGCTTCGAAATCCGAAGAACGCACTACGAAGAACGGAAGCTCCGGGGTTGGGGCCGGCGCGGCCGTGCCTTCGACGTCTGGGTTCTCGTGGCGATGCCGGAACAGGAGATTCGCGCCGAGCGCAGTCGGCTCGACGACGCGGGCAAGCGAATGACCGCGGCGTTGAGTTCCCTTTGCGCCCGCCTGTCTAAGAACGCGGGAATGCGGAACCCGGTGGCGATCGGGAACTTCTTTCGAAAGGACGACCATCGGCCCTATCCGTTCTCGGGGATCCTTCAAACTCATTTTAAAACCTGCCTTCACGAACGAGGGGTGCCGGTACAGCAAGCGGGAGGGCGCGTCGTCGCCGAGGGGGAGTTCTGGATCGGACCCGACGGAGCTTCCGTTAACGGGCGGCTTTCCAGAACCTCGGATTCCCGGGTGCTCGCCTCCGAAACCGTGCGCTTCCCGGTCGAGGCTCTGGAACCCGAATGGATTAGGGATCCTCTCGGTCCCGAAGACTTTTTCAAGGACGATGACGACCGCATCCGTCTCCCCGAGCCTCCGGCGTCGATCCTTATCGTCTCGAAGCCGGAAGGGGCCCGAGTGCATCTCGATGGGCGTGATCGCGGGGAGACCCCGATGACGATTCATGGCTTGAAACCCGGGGGGCATTCCTTGACCTTCGATCTGGAGGATTTCGTCCCGATCAAGCGGGATGTCAGCGTCGATGCGGGGGAACAGGAGACGGTCGCCGTCTCGCTGGAACGTAAAACAGGTCGGTTGGTCGTCGTGACGAAGCCGGCCGGTGCGGCGGTCTTCATCGATGGCGAGAATCGGGGTCGCACGCCCGCACGCTTCGACAGTCTTGCGACCGGCCGCTACCGAGTGGAGTTTAAGCTCGCGAAGCATAAACCGCAATCTCAAGCCGTCGCCATCGAGTATCGACGCGAATTCCGTCTGGAGCGGGAGCTCGCGGAGACCGACGGCGCCTTGTTTCTCCTCGTGCAGCCGTCGGGAGCCGAAGTCGTCGTCGACGGCGTGGTTCGAGGGCAGACGGCCTCCGAGGGGAAGCTCCATCTCGAGCGCGTCGCGGCGGGTTCCAGGAAGGTCGTCGTCCGAAAAAAGGGGTTCGAAGAACGCGTCTGGACGGTACGGGTCCGCCCCGAAGAGATGCAATCCATCGCGGGGGCCCTAACGCGCGCGCTCCCCAAGGAACGAAAACCGGCGGGCCCAGGGGTCTTCGAGAGGATCGCCTCGTGGCGCGCCGACCGGAACAATCGGAGTTCGAATAAGAATAGTTTCGACTTCAGCATCCCTCGGCCGAAGCGCCCCCAGGTTATGGCGCTGGCTTCTCTCGGGTCGGCGACGATCGGATCCGGCTACACCAACATCCGCCTTCTTGAAGGGGCGCTTTACGGGTGGAATTCACGCATCGGGTTCGGGACTTCGCTCGCGTCCATTTTTATGACCGATACATTGATTTCGCGCTCGCGGTTTGAACGCAACAATGGGGCCAATGCCCCGGTGCAGTCGAAGCATAAACTTACCCTAGGCAGCGTTTTCCCGATTCAGGCCTATTTGGTTCCGTTCGCGCATCAGTATGAGGCGTGGGGGACCCCTACCGTCGCCTCGGTACAGCTTTATCTGCAAGCTTCGTTTTGGGCGCAGGCCGAACTAGAAGGAACCCAAGTCGGTCAAGACAACAAAACGGGTCCTACCGGAAGCGTTATCGACTACGGGGTCATGGTTCATCTGGGGCCGGCGGTCGGGATGCGATTCGGGGTCGTTAAAACTTCCCTGAAAGGCTTTTCAAGCGGCGCGGATATCTACGCGCGCGGCGGAGAAGAGAAAACCTATATCGCGGGTGATTTTTCGTTCGGCGGATTTTTTTCGGGGGGCGACTGAGGGAGAGGAGGCATGCGAGATGAAACATCGGGATATGCGATTCGTTCAAAGGAGGGATGGGAAGGGAAAAGATCCGTTTGATTGGCGTGCCTGGGTCGACCGTCGCGAACATCTCTCGATCCGACTGGATAAAATCGGAGAAACATCAACGGAGATCCAGTTCCACGCTACGGAAAACCGCCGATCGTGCTGGGTATATTTGGACCTTGGGGGGCGATCCCATCATTGTAGCTGCGGTGATGAATTCCAAGGGTCGATTAGTTGGTTTCCCCTCACGGAAAGAGGAATCTGCCGGCACATTCTGTCCGCCGCCTTTCAAAGCGGACTCGAGGCATTGCTGATCCCGTCGCTTTAGGAGACGCTTTGAATACGGATATGACAAGACGCATCATCATGGCCGCGTGGGTGGGCGAGGTGCCGCTAGACCGCGGCGGGTTTCAGGCCTCGCTCGACCGGGCGCGGGTTCTTCGGGATTCCGGCGAATATTCTCCGCGCGAGCTCGTCAACAACGGCGACGCGGCCATTTTCGAGGTCGAGGAGGGAGGCGAGGAGTTTCTCGTATTTCTCGACGTCGCCCATAACGGAAGCGGCAACTACTGTACTTGCGCCGACGGCGCGCGCCGCGTCGTGAACCGCGCGTACAAAGGTTCGCTGTGCAAACACGTCATCGCGCTTTTGCTCGAGAAGAGCCGCGCGCACCTCTTGATGCCGGTCTTGAGCCGTCTCGACGCTCTCGACCGGGAGGTCGTCGGGCGTTTGGATCGCCGCATGAAGCTGCGCAGGGAGGCTTTACCATGAACATCGAAAGCGCCGTCGGAGCCTTGCGTCGTGCGCTCGATGCCCGTCTGCCGATTATGCTGTGGGGGCCGCCGGGCGTCGGCAAGAGTTCGCTCGTTCGCGAGGAAGCCCGCGAGCGGGAGCTCGACCTCATCGACCTGCGCCTCGCGCAGCTCGACGCGACCGATTTGCGGGGCATCCCGGTCCCCGACAAGAAGAACCGTCTCGTCGACTGGTATCGTCCCGCGTTCTTGCCGGCCGACGGCCGGGGGATTCTCTTTCTCGACGAGATCGACAAGGCCCCGAATCTCGTCAAGAACGCGGCTCTGCAGTTGGTTCTCGACCGGCGGCTCGGCGATTATAAGCTCCCCGAGGGCTGGCAAGTCGTCGCCGCCGGCAACCGGGAGGAGGACAACGCCTACGGCACGGGTCTAGGAAGCGCCTTGGCGAACCGTCTGCTTCATGTCGAAGTCGAAGCCGACATCGACGCGTGGGCCAAGTGGGCGAAGGCGAAGGACATCCATGAGGACGTGATCTCGTTTCTGCGCTTCCGCTCGGAACTTCTCTACAAGATGACCGGCGAGAACGCGTTCCCCTCCCCGCGCTCTTGGGAGGCGGCGTCGAACTTGCTGAAGGGCGATCGGCATGCCTCGCCCGCGGTCATCGCCTGCGCCGTCGGCGGCGGGACGGCGTCGGAGTTCGTCGCGTGGGTGAAGCTCTACCGGGACGTTGAAGTCGAGCGGATCGTCAACGGAGAGATTCCGAATTTCGAGAAGAGGGCGGCGAGTTTTCGCTACGCGGTGGTGTTGTCGGTGGCGTCCTACATCGAAAAGAATCGGCTCACCGAGTCGAACTTTCAGGCGATCGGCGATCTGCTCAAGGCCGTGACGCCGGAACTGCGGGTTCTTCTGCTCAAGAGCGTACCGGCGAACATGGTGGCGCAATTGGCTGCACATCCGGCGGTGCGGGAGGCCGCGTCGAAGGTCGTGATGGATTATCTGGGCGAGTGACCGATGCGCTTTATGAAATTGGAGTTCAACGCACGGCGCCCCAGGGTCATTCGCCGCAGACGTTGGGGGCGAGGGCGGGGCATATAGGATGAACCGAAACCTCGATAGTGTTTTGGCCCGCTTCGCCTTCGACCAGCCCTTCTTCGCGACCTTGATCGCGATGACCGACCTCGTCGAGACCTCGGCTTTCTACACTTTGGCAACCGACGGGCTGCGCATCTACTACAACCCCGAATTCACGGAGAAACTGACCGCCGACGAGCTTATGGGCGTCCTGGCCCACGAACTCATGCACATTGTCTATCTCCACTGCGACAACTCGCGACGCAAAGGCCGCGACTCGCAGGTCTGGAACGCCGCCGGCGACTTCGCGATCAACCAGGAGCTGAAAGGTTGGGGGTTCAAGCTTCCGGCCGGCTGCCTGTGCATGCCCAAGAAATTCGGCGGCAAAACCACCGAGACGATCTACGACGAGCTCATCGAGCTCCAGATGAAGTGCCAGTGCCAGGACAAGCTGATTTCGGCATGCGGCGACGACGCGCGCGAGGCCGAGGGCCGCGTGATTACGGCCGCGGCCAAGAACCCCGGCCGCGTGCCCGGTGATCTCGATCGCTGGATTAAGCGGATCAAGGAATCCCGCGTCCCATGGGAGCGCCTGCTGCGGAAGTTCCTGTCCGACGCGACCCGGCGCGAGGAAGAGAGCTTCCTTCCTCCGAACCGGCGCCATCTTTGGGACGGGCGGTATCAGCCCTCGGTCCGCACCGGAAGGGGCGGACGCATCGTCGCGGCGATCGATACATCGGGGTCGATCAATCAAAAGAACCTCGATGCGTTCGCTACGGAACTCGGCGGGCTCGTCGACATCGTCGATGAAGTCCATGTTGTCAGCTGCGACGCTAAGGTCCAGGCCGAGACGACGCTCAAGGGCTTTAAGAGCGAGATCATGAAGCTCAACTTCAAAGGCGGCGGCGGGACCGACTTCCGGCCGGTCTTTGACGCGGTCGCCAAGAAGAAGCCGCCTCCCGACGCGCTCGTTTATTTGACCGATGGACTCGGGCGTTTCCCGAAGACGGCGCCGCGCTTCCCGGTTCTGTGGTGCCTGACCGGGCCCGCGGAAATCCCCTGGGGGCGGGGAATTCTTTTGCCTTGATGTGACGTCGGTTGGCGGCTTTTGTTGTTTAACTCGTAAGATTGGACCAATGATTGCTCTGGAATCGTCAGGAGCGTCGTTGAGATCATGAGAAAGGGAGGTCCCCCATTATGTCGCTGAATCCGTCCAAATTGGTGGATGATGTCGCGAATGCGATTGCGGCGGAAGTCGCCTTAGGGGTCTTCGCGCATAGGCGCGCGAAGTTCGAGGGCTGGCTCAAAGTTAAAATTGTGGATCTGGTTATCGCTCAAGGTCTGGAGGCGTACCCGGAAATCGACCGAATTGATGTGGTCTCTTTGCCGGATTGGGCGATACAGCTCAAAACCACGAACACGAACTACCGATTCGGCGAGGCGATAAGGGTTACGCGCCCGATCACGGAAAACGTGCGAGAGATAATGGCGGATGTGGACAAGCTAAAGGCCCACGCCAAATATCCTAATCGCGGGGTCCTTTTCGTCGTGTTTCCGTGTAAGCCGGCTCATGCGCAATGGAAGGCTCATTTCGCGAAACTAACGCCTCTGTTTTCGTCCACACACAGCAAGGAGTTTGTGTTTCAGGGAGGGCTCCCCGGGGTCGTCTATTTGGGAATCTTGTAGCCGAGTCTCGTCGCGCCTACAGGGGGAAGGCGCGCGGCTTTGGTCGTATTCCCACTTCATTAACACGGTCGAGGTCTGAGCGCCTGAGACATTCCCCCGCTTCCCCCGTTTAAGGGGGGGGAGGTGGGTGAGGATGCGCCGAGGAGCCTTGCTTTGGGTCGTACTGTTGGCGGCCGCTCCGGGTGCGCGAGCGCTCAGGGCGCCCGGCTATATCCGAGTCCAATCGAACACTTACAGCCTGACGGTTTCCTGGGGCTCCGTCCCGGGGGCCTCTTACTATGAAGTCGATCGTTCGCTGTCGCGCTATTTGGGATCTTCGGTGAGCTTTCGTGCCTACTCCACGAGTTGGGCAGACACTCTTCGGCTGGAGCGTGGGCAAACCTATTACTACCGGGTCCGCGCCGTAGACGGGTATGGGGTGAAAGGCCCGTTTTCCTCATATGTCTCCGCAGAAGTCGCCGCCCCCGCGATCGTCGGCGCCTCGGGATCTCCCGAGTCGCCGCATCCGTATCCGCACCGCTACGACCGCTCCTGGACGTACTACGGCCCCGCCGATGCGACCGCATTGCGGGTGACTTTCCACCGCGACACATATACCGAACCTTATTTCGATCGAATCGACATTACTGACGCCTCGGGCGGCGCGGTCACGGGGAGTCCCTTTTACGGATCGGAGCTCGCGAGCCGGACCCTGACGATTCCCGGGAGGAGCTTTTCCATCCGCTTGCGGACGGATTCTTCCGTCGCGTACTGGGGATTCGCGATTACCGGTATCCAGGCCGTTCTTCCGCCTCCTCCTCCTGTGCCTGTCGTCGTCGCACCCTTTGCCGACGCGACGATCGGCGGCGTCGTCGAGCTGAAATGGGCCGCGAGTCCGGGGGCTTCGTCCTACGAGGTCGAGTGGTCGACCGATACGCGCAGTTGGAGCAGGATCTCGCTTTCCGCGCTTCGGTGGGCGCCGGACTTGGGAAAGGGCCGCTTCTACTGGCGAGTGCGGGCCAAGAGCGGCAGCCAGGCCGGGGGGTATGGGCCGACGCGGGGCTTTACCGTTTCCGAAGGATACGACGCGCGTCTTGTCGAGCGGGGACGGGACCGCCTTCGCCTGGCGTTTACGCCTTACCGCGGCCCGGGTGAAGCGGAATTGCGCGCTTCGGGCCTGCCGCCCGGGGTTCGCGTGGCGTTCGATCCTCCGCGGCTGATTCCCGCCGCAAGCGGCGGCCTCACTGCGCTGTCCGGGCCGTCGGGAGGCGAGCAGGAGGTTTCCGTTTCGCTGTCCGGTCTCGAAAGCGTGCAGATGCCGGGGGAATACAGTTTCACAGTCGCGGCGGGGACGCTGCCGGTGTCGGGCGATGCGACCCTTTCGTTTACCGTCGCGGCCGGCATAGAGATTGGAGGGCTCCACGCTTATCCCAACCCGGCCCGGACCGGCTCCGTCCGCATTAAGGCCGCAATCAGCAAGACCCCGGCGCGTCTTCAAATCGCGATCTACGACCTCTCCGGCGCGCTCGTCAAGCGGGTCGATGAGCAATCGCCTTTCCCGTCGTTTACGGCTTCGGGGGCGGGGGTCTATGAGTACCGCTGGGACGGTCGAAACGACACGGGCAGGCGCGTCGCCTCGGAGAAATACCTCTACCGATTCGAGGCCGAGAGCGCCGCGGGGTCGGATTCGGCTCAAGGAGTACTGACCTTCTTATGGCCTTGAGAGCGCTTTTGATTTTGGCGCTGCCGTGTTCGGCCTTCGCCGGGGCGGGAGCGGGAACGTCGGCGGCGTCGTTTTTGAAACTCGGGGCGGGACCCGAGCACGTCGCGACGGGCGGGGCCGCGACCGCGGAGGCGGCCGGGGCGTTAGCGTCGTATTGGAATCCGGCGGGGCTGGCGCGGTTGGCGAAGGACCGGGAAGCCGCGTTCTCGCGGGCGAAGTGGGCGGGGGAGCTGTCGCACCTGTACGCGGTGTTTGCCAAGCGGATCACGCGTAGCGGCGGGACGGCCGGTTTTTCGTTGACCCGGCTCGGAACCTCGCAGGAAGGCTACGACGCGGCCGACAACCCGACCGGGAAGTTCTCGACCAACGATCTCGCGCTCGGGGCCGCGTTGGCCGGCGGGCTCGAGGCGTTTCCGCATGCGAGTTTCCGCTCGGAGCGATTCGTGTACTGGGGGGCGGGGCTCAAAATCATCTACCAGCGCGTTCCCGGTGCGAGCGCGTGGGGCGTCGCGGTGGACGGGGGCGTACAGACTGCGGCGCTCGAGACGGCGGAAGTGCTGGTTCGCGTCGGTGCCGCCGCCCGGAACTGGGGGCCGGCGATGTCCTTGTCGGGGCCGAAGGCCCCGCTTCCGGGCTTCGTCGCCGGCGGGGCGGCCGCCGAACTCAAGGAATGGGGACTGCGTGCCGCGCTGGACCTGGCGTGGGCGCGCGATGACGGCTTCGGCCCGCGGGTCGGCGCGGGATGGCGTCCGGCCGAAGCCGTGGAGTTGCGTCTCGGTTGGCGCGGCGACGCGGGCGCCGAAGGGATGGGCGCGCTTACTTTCGGCGGCGGGGTCGTGTGGAAGGGGCTCGGGCTGGACGTCGCGATGCTTCGGCAAGGGGACTTGGGGGAATCGTTGAACTTGGGTATGCGCTATGCGTGGTAAAGCTCCGCCGCCCGCGGCGGCGTCGCAAACCTCGTCTCCGGCGTAACCGGCGCCGTGAAGGCCGTGGTCCGCCCGCTCTGGGATGCCGGAAAGGAGGGCGTTAAGACCGCTAAGAAGGAGATGAACCGATGATCGACATCGAACCCTGCTGGACGAGCGGCTCGGACTTCGAGCACAACCGCTATCGTTTGCGCCTTGAGCGCGCGGTCAAGGTCAAAAGCGAGTACCGAATCGAAACCTTGGTCGACTCGGATCACGTCGTTGTCTACGGTGTCTTGGGCGGCGACGCGCCTTATGCCGTGCTCGCCGACCGGCGCGGCGGAAGTCTTTACTGTTCTTGCCCGGACGGTGCGCACGCGACGGTCTTCGACGGGGTCGCGTCTTCCCTCTGCAAGCATTCGCTCGCATGCGTGCTCAAAGGCGGCGACGAGGTCGTGCTCGCGCCGGTCTCTGATGGGATCGTGCTGCGCCTCGATGCCGGAGAAGTCGAAGAAGCGCGCATCGAGCAACTGGCCCGCTCGGTCTCTCTCGCGATGAGCGGACCGGGCGAAAAGGTTCTTGTGATCGCGGAGGATCAGCCCGCCGCCGGGATTTGCGCCCTGGGCGTTCGGGAGTGGCTGGGCATGAGCCTGGAGGCGACGCTCGGCCTGCTTTCCCGCGCGTTTCCCCGGGCGGTTCTCGCCGACGCACACGTTCGTTATTTGATTGAAAATTTCAGGCCTTCCTAGGGCTGTGACATCCGGGGGAACTTTCCGTTTATAGTGGCGATGGCGACGATTCAGATGAAAAGGAACTACGGGCTCTCGAAGTCGAAGTACCTGACGGGCCTCCAATGCCCGAAGGCGTTGTGGATCAACATCCACCGCCGGGACTTGATGCCTCCCATCGACGCCTCGACCCAGGCTATCTTCGACATGGGCCATGAGGTCGGCGAACTTGCGCAGACGCGCTTCCCGGGCGGGACGCTGATTTCCGAAAACCACTTTCAAATCCCGCAGGCAGAGAAGTCCACACTGAAGGCGATAGCCTCCGACGCCCCCTCGATCTACGAGGCCACTTTCACGCACGAAGGCGTCAGCGTCCGCCTCGACATCCTCGTTCGCGCGAGTGGTTCCGGAACCGATTCGGTGTGGGACATGGTCGAGGTCAAAAGCGGTACGAAGGTCAAAGACGTCAATGTCAGCGACCTCGCGCTGCAGCGTTGGGTGCTCACGGGCGCGGGGCTCAAGATCCGCAAGGTTTACCTGATGCACCTCAACCGCGGCTATATGCGTGAGGGCGAGCTCGACGTCAACGAACTCTTTACGCTCTCGGAAGTGACGGGGGCGGTCGCCGAGCGAATCGAGCAGGTCCCTGAGCGGCTCGCCGAAATGCACCGGACGCTAGCGCGTGAAGAGATGCCCGAACGGGAACTCGGACCTCATTGCCGCGAGCCCAACGACTGTCTGTTGCTCGATTATTGCCGGCAAGGCCTGCCCGAATTCTCGATCTTCGACCTCCCGAGAATCGATTGGGAGAAAATCGCGCAGCTCAAAGAACTGGGGGTCTTAGCCGCCGTCGATATCCCCGAGGAATTTCCCTTGAGCGAGGCCCAGCGACGGCATTTGGAGGCGGCGATTCGGGGAAAGGGAATCATGGACCGCAAAGCGATCCGAGAACACCTTCGGACGCTCGAGTATCCGCTCTATTACCTCGACTTCGAGACGGCGATGACCGGTCTGCCGCCTTTCGACGGACTTCGCCCCTACGATACGCTGACGTTCCAGGCGTCGCTGCATGTGCAAGCGGAACCGGGCGGTGCGGTCGAGCACTTCGAGTATCTCGGCGACGGCAAGAACGACCCGCAGCCGGGGCTCGTCGAATTCTTGCACGAGAACATCGGTCCCGACGGTTCGGTCGTCGCTTACAACGCGTCCTATGAGGCCGACCGCCTCGAGGAAGTGGCCCGGCGGTTTCCTGAGGCGGCCGCCGACATGCGGGCGATCAAGTCGCGATTGTGGGATTTGATCGTTCCGTTTCGCAACCGCGACTTCGTGCACCCGAAACAGCGAGGCTGCGCTTCGATGAAGAAGGTACTCCCCATCTTCGACCCGGAACTTGCCTACGACGGCATGCCGATCGGTCGGGGCGACGAAGCCCGAATCGCTTACGAGCGCTTGATGGGCGGCAAGGTCCGCAAGAAGGAAGCCGACAACATCCGAAAGGACTTGCTCGCCTACTGCGCACGCGACACCTACGGGATGGTCGTGATTCTCGACCGCTTGCGCGAATTGGTATGAACCCTCGCCGCGTCGCGCGCGCCGTTATGACGATGGGCGTATCCGCCCGTGAGTTCAAGGGACTTAAGGGAGAGTATCACTATCCGGGAGACCGAAAGCCGGTTTGGAAGTGGCGCGCGCATCGAGGCATCGTCGCCCGGCAATGCCTCGGGAATCCTAAGGCCTATCGGGCGCGTATAGAAACGATCGTGGAAGAAGCCCTCATGCGTGAGGCGCGCTGCCTTCTCCTTCCCGCCTGCGCGCTGACCTCGGGGAATCGTGCGGGATTGCTTGACCTCTTCAAGCGCTTCAAATCAGTCCCGTTCGTCGTGGCGGGGACAATGCTGGTCGGCAAGCCGGAGTCCGATCCGCTCGGTTGGGACGAGGGCGGCGTCGTCTTGCGTGACGGAAAGGTCGCTGCGGATTTCGACTCATCGGACGTCATCGGGGTATTGGGGCCAGACTTCCAAATCGGTTGCGCCCTGTCTTCGACCATCAAGAAATTCTATGAGGACGGTGCCTGGACGCGCAGCGGCATCGGTAAAGGCGATGGGCCTCTGATCATTTTCGACTCGGGCCATCATCACTACGGCGGACGGTACATGAAGACGCTCGGCGCCGTTTGGAAGCGTGCCGAAC
>Ga0100402_1000687_pt1 | contig 39699 bp, 32 predicted proteins | sample CryGeyme20150102_FD_80419 | JGI IMG/M metagenome (GOLD analysis project Ga0100402, IMG submission 80419) | Groundwater microbial communities from Crystal Geyser aquifers in Utah, USA - Crystal Geyser metaG 2015-0102 | ecosystem: Environmental > Aquatic > Deep subsurface > Groundwater | place... | reverse complement strand
CGCTGCAAGCCGTGATCCGTCTGGTGGAAATGGGAGTGGAAACCTACCTGGTGGCACCTTCGATCATGGGCGTGATGGCCCAGCGGCTGCTGCGCCGGGTCTGCCCCGCCTGCAAAGAATCCTATCAGTCATCCGCCAATCTGCTGCACCAGTATTTCAACGATGACGTGCTGCCGGAGGTGAGTTTCAACCGGGGCAAAGGCTGCGCACGCTGCAAAGATACCGGCTACCAGGGGCGCGTCGGGGTCTTCGAGATGATCGAGATCACCGAAACGATCCGGAGCCTCATCGCCGGGGGGGCGTCCTATATCGACATCCTGCGGGCCGCTGCCGATGCGGGCTTTCGCGGGATGCGCTACGATGCCCTGCAAAAAGTCCTGCTCGGACTGACCACACTGGAAGAAGTTGAGCGCGGAACGGTTCCGGAATTTGAACTGAATTGAATCGTTTAGAACACCTATGAAAAAAGAAATCGAAATCACCCTTCCGCTGGAACTGAATGAGTCGCAAATCGTCTCTCTGGATACGCATTCATTCCTCAATATTATGAATGTGCTCAGCTTTGAGCTTTTCCAATTCGGAGAGCTCATCGGTGAAGAAGACAAAATGGATGCGGTCATTGACCGGGTGATTCATATTTCAAAAACGCTCTCGAATCCACAACAAGCGTATCAATACATTCGTCAATGTCCGCAGGAAGTCGCAGCGATCCAGGACGCTGTCAATTCGCCCCTGGCGAGCCATCCCGCGCTCAAAGAAAACGCAGCGGTCGCAGAATCGCTGGCCAATATGCAATCCATTTTCGCCATACTGCGGCAGCGCATTGACGAGATCATTCAACGCGCCGATGCACCCACCGCCTGGCAGCACTACTCCATCACCGCACTCGCTGAAAACTATACGAATGTGCTGGGTGCCATTGAGAAAAACAGTAAGGGCCGTTTTCGAATCATCTACAATATCGCAGCCCAGCAGCCGAAGGATTACTATGTTGATTTCAAAATCCAAAGCTACCTGCAGGACATGATCGAGATGCCCCCGGTATTCATCGATGTCATGCGCGACCTCATTGCCAATGCCCGGAAATATACCGAACCCGGCGGGCGCATCAATGCGGGCATCTGGTCTGACCCGCAGGAACTCGTGCTCAGCGTCGAGGATTCGGGTTGCGGTATCCCGCCTGACGAAATCGAAAACGTCGTCGGCTTTGGGCTCCGCGGCAGCAACGTGAGCGAGCAACGCACCATGGGTGCCGGGATCGGTCTCACCAAAGCCTACTACCTGACCAAAAAAATGCAGGGCCGCATGTGGATCTCCTCTGAACCGGGACAAGGCACCCGCATCAAAATCACTTTGCCGCGACCGCAACAGCAGAATTAATTTTGCACCCGCTGGCAGCTGCAGGGCAATTTTATGTGCGGAGTAATTTGTGGAATCGGGTAGCGCAGATGCGTCCCGAGTGGCGCTAACTTCAGCAGCTTTTTTGAGAGTAGCAGCGTGCTTCCAGCCGCTTGTTTCCTTACTGAAGCGGCAGGATGCCGCGGCTACATTTGCTTCAGTTACCCGCCATTCCGTGCGTCCCTGCGCGGCATTTCCTGCTTCCACCCAACAGCGTCTTGCGTCAATCTGCGCAACATGAGCCAGTCTTACCGCGGCCGCATCGCACCCACACCAACGGGCTATCTCCATCTCGGCCATGCCCGCACTTTTTGGATCGCTATGGAGCGGGCCCGGGAGGGCGGCGGCACACTGATCTACCGCGACGAGGATCTGGACCCGCAGCGCTGTAAACCGGAGTATGCGGATGCGTCGATTGAAGATCTGCAGTGGTTCGGCTGCCGCTGGCAGGAAGGTCCGGATGCGGGCGGACTGCATGCGCCCTATCGACAGAGCGAGCGGTATAACTATTTTCTGGCAGCCTGGCGGCAGCTCAAGGATGCGGGAGCGATCTATCCATGTGACAAATCCCGTCAGGACGTGGCCCATGCCGCCCGTGCACCCCACCGCGAAGAGGAGGCCGCCGAGCCGATCTATCCCGAGCGCTGGCGTCCACCGCCCGGCACCGGTCGGAATGCCACTGAGCCAGGCACCACCAACTGGCGCTTCCGGGTGCCGGATCACCGGGAGATCCGCTTTGATGACGGTCGGCTGGGGCCCTGTGCGTTTACCTGTTTGCGCGACTTCGGCGACTTCCTCGTCTGGCGCAAGGACGGGGTGCCGGCTTATGAGCTGGCGGTGGTGGTGGACGATGCCGCGATGGGCATCTCTGAAGTCGTGCGCGGCGAGGACTTGCTGATTTCAACGGCCCGCCAGCTGCTGCTGTATCAGGCACTGGGCCTGAGCGCCCCGCAGTTCTACCACACCCCGCTCATGCTGGACCCCGGCGGACAACGGCTTGCCAAGCGGCACCGCTCGCTGACGCTGCGCGAACTGCGCGCTGCCGGGCACTACCCCGCAGCACTGCGCCAGTCTGAAGACTGGTGGTCCGGACTGGAGGACTAAGCGTCCGCAGCGTTCATCAGCAAAATACCGGAAGCGAGCCTCCCGGCTTGCTTGCAGGTCTTGACCTCAGCACTTATTTCAACTTCATCTATCCCAGTGGCAAGTGCAACACATGGACTGAGCGGAGCCAGCGTGCTCGTTCTCGAAGACGAGTCTTTTCTTGGGCGTCAAGTCGTCAACGAGCTCTATGCCGCCGGACTAAAGCCCCAGCTGGCTACCAGCCTCAATCAAGCCAGGGAAATGCTACTGGGTTCCGACTTCGAACTTGCTTTTTTTGATATTAATTTGCCGGACGGACGCAGCACGGAGCTGCTGGTAGAGCCGAATCTGATGCGCAACACCTCGGTGGTCATGATGACTTCCGAAGGCAAGCTCGATGTAGCGGTCGAAGCAATGCGCGGCGGGGCCATTGATTTTATTTGCAAGCCTTTCGATCTGGAAGAGATCTCCCTTGCGGTGAAGCGCATCGCAGACCGCAGGCTGCAGCAACGGCTCTCCCAGCACCGCAAGGATGAGGCCGAACGCAATAGCGCAGGGCTCTTTTTCGGGCGCAGGCTGGAGATGATCCGGCAACAGGTCGATCGGATCATTGCGGCCGAATCCAGGCTCTCCGGTCATTTACCTCCCGTGCTGATCGAGGGAGAAACCGGGGTGGGTAAAACAACATTTGCCAGGTGGATTCACGATAACGGCTCGCGCTCCGAGCAGGAAATGGTCGAAATCAACTGCGCGGCATTACCTGAAACACTGGCCGAGTCCGAGCTGTTTGGGCACGAGAAAGGCGCCTTCACCGACGCCAAAGAGACCAGGATGGGACTGCTGGAGGCCGCCCACGGCTCAACCCTCTTTCTGGATGAGATCGCCTCACTCCCCCTCTCCATCCAGGCCATGCTATTGACGGTATTGGAAGATGGGGTCATCCGCCGCGTGGGCGGGAAGCGCAGCATAACTGTGGATGTGCGTATTATATGCGCCAGTGTTAAGGACCTGAAAACCCTGGTTGCGGCAGGGCAGTTTCGTGAAGACTTGATGCATCGTCTGGATTTGCTCCGCTTCCGCGTGCCGCCACTGCGGGAAGTGCCGGAAGACCTGCCCGGACTGGCCAAACACATTCTGCAAAAACTCAGCCGCCGCTACGGACTGGCCGGTGTCGCGCTGCAGGACCAAGCCATTCAGCGCATTCTCCGGTATGACTGGCCCGGTAATATTCGCGAGCTCAGCCATGAACTCGAGCGGGCCATGATCCTGGAGGATCCCGGACAACTCGAACTCTCGCAACTCGGTGCCCTGGTCGGTAGTGGAGATGTGGATACACCTGAGACCGCATCAGCCGACTGGCTGCGCCCCGAATGGACCCTTCCGGATGCCGGCTTCTCGATCGAAGCCGCCACGACACGTTTTATCGAAATCGCCCTCGCAGCCTGTGATCAAAATGTGTCTGCTGCCGCCAGACGATTGGGAGTCCCCAGGGATTTTCTGCGTTACCGCTTGAAAAAACATACTGGGAAATAGTCCCCGGTATTACCCTGGTGCGCTTGTCCGCCAATTGGGGATTATTCCCAAAATCAAACCGGCTGTGCGGTCTCGACAATTAATTTATTTTTTAAATTATTATCATACAAGTATTTACAAACCTGCAAAAACTTCTGGCACGGCTCATGCATAATTAGGGTGTTCCGATGAACTCAACTCAAACCATGCTACATCATCATTCAACCCACAAGATAACCATGCATACAGCAACAAAAACACTCGGTGCCCTGCTGGCACTTTTACTCACCGGCTCGTTTACTTACGGGCAAAATATTGACATCCAGGACAATGTTGCCGTCCCGGAAGAAACCAAGGCCCTTATCGATGAGCACAAGGAGGAACAAGCTGCGATTCGCGAAGATCGCCGCACGGTTGTTGACACACTCCTTGCTGAAAATCCCGATGCCTCACGAGATGAAGTGCGGGCGGCCATCGAAGAATGGAACGAATTAAATGCCGACCGGCTTGAGGCGCAGCAAGTTCTGCGCGAGGAAATCCGTGCCGATCTGCAGGATGTCAACGGACTGCCGGAAGCAATCCGCGCCGATATCGACGCGTATCGTGCCGAGTCGGAGCGCCTCAGACAGGGTCGCCGTGCTGCCGTAGCAGCCTACAAAGCAGCCAATCCGGATGCGACACCCGCGGAAATTCTGGAAGTTGTCGAGGCTTACAACCTTGAAAATGCGGAGGGCATTGTGACTAACCGCCAACTTGGTAGAGATATTCGGCAGACTATCCGGCGGGAAATCCGCGACAACAATAGTCTTCCGGATGAACTCCAGGCTGAGATCAAAACTCATCACGAGGCAGGAATCAGCTTGAAGGAAGGGCGTCGCCAAGCAGTCGCTGAATTCATGGAGAGCAATACCGCAGCAACACCCGAGCAAATACGGGAGGTCATCCTGGCTTACAACCTCGAGCATGCCGAGGCGATCGCGCTGCATCGTCAGCAAGGGGTCGACATTCGTCAGGAGGTTCGCGGATACATGCCCGCTGCTGACTCAGCCAAAAGGAAAGCTGCCCGGGAGCGCATGCAGGATATACGCGACCGCTTCATCGCCGCCTCCGACCAGGATAAGGAGCGCCGCAGAGACCTGATCGGTCTGGCCCGCAGAGACCGCATCGAAGCAAGCAAAAATAATTCCATCGCACAGGAGCAAAAAGATGCCGCACGTGATTTGCTGAAACAAAACCTGCGCTAACTTTTGGGGGGTGCTGAAGTCGATCAACCAAGCACCCGCAAAATGTAACAGTCGTTACAAATTCAGGTAATAAGTTCGGGCCGGTCAGGGAAGGATCGGCCCGAGCCCTGAATTCAAATCAGGCCCGCTGATTGAAAAACGCTTCCCGACATATCCGGCTCTTCCCATTCCGGCTCTTCCCCCGCCTCAGCCCGCCCAACCCGATTTTACCTGGCACATGATCCCTGTTCGACTGCTACCGCTGCTTTTTATCCTGTTACTATGCACGTTAGCCCCCAGCCTCACATCCGCCCTGACGGAAGCGGAAGTAGCGGCGCTGCTGGATGAAGCGGAGGAAGACGCTGACCCGCTGCTGCTGGATACCTTCATCCCGTCAGGCGCTGCCAACGCAACCCCGGAGCTGGATGATGCTGACATCGAAGCAATCATCGCCGCAGAAGAGGCCGTGCTGGCGGAAGAATTCAAGCGTAAGCATTTTATCTGGACGCTTGAGACGGGGCTGTTGACCGGATATAACGACAACATCACACTCAGCCCCTTCCAGAAGACCGCATCCTATTTTTATGGAACAGAGTTTGAAATCGATTTTGAGGCCGTTTTAAATCCGCGCTGGAAGTTTGATTTCAACGGAAACTACGGACATCTGCACTACACCGAAGCCAGCAATATTGACGATGAACAGGATGCTTTTGCGACCGGTCAATTGTCCTTTGCCGTTGACGAGCGCAGCACTCTCTCGATTCAAGGCAACTCGCTGTATCTGAAAAGCTACCTGGATGCCTCGCTGAACAATATCGAGACAGACGAAACCGAGCTGGCCCTGCACCTTTATGGAGGACGCCTGAGCTACCACCACGTCAACCTCAGAGGCCTCGGCTTCGAGGCGGGAATGGGCACGGCCTATACCGATATTCTGGATTCGGAAGATGATTATACCACTTACTCGGTGGACGGTATGGTGCAGCTGGAGAATTGGCTGCTGTTGATGGATCTGTCTTTGCTGGATTACGCCGCCCGGCCGGTGCGGCAGGGCGACGGAAGCCAGATAGGCCCCGGCAATACGCAATCGTTGCAGAGCTCGCTGCACCTTCACTGGTCGAGCTTTTTAGATGATGCGGAACGAACACAACTCAGAATTTCACCGCGTTACCGTTGGACAGAAGATCTGCATGGAAGCTATGAATCCAATCATCAATTCCGGCTGAGCACCACGCTCAAACATCAATGGGACACAAGCCTCATTTCGTGTGAAATCGGAGGGAGCTACCAACCTTATGCCGCACGCAGTTTTCCCGCTGGCGCGGAAGAAATCCTGCTGCGGCGGAAATCCTGGTTTTGGGACATCCGGGCCGAACATGAACTGAACCGAAATTGGGAGTTACATGTCGCTTACCGCGAAGAAAGAAATCTCACCAATGATTCCATCGAACAATACACTCAACGAGTGGCGACCGTTTCGATGATTTACAACTTCTAGAATCGGCCCTAGTGAAAGTTCCCCGGACAATGCACTCAAAAACTTCCATCTTCATGGGGATCGGCGCGATCAGCCTGCTGTTTGGGGCGATCCTCGCAGTTGTCACGATGCTGATTCGGCAGGAGATGCGGCAGGAGATTATTCAGCGGGATGCCCGCATTCTCGGCGCGATCACCACCATGCTGGCTGAAGACGCCGAACTGCGCTACGGAAATATCAACGGGTCTCATGATCCCATCCTGATTGCGGGCGAGGTCGGGATCCTGGCAGCCGGCCTGGAAGGTGTGGTCGGCATCAGCCTCCATGATTCCGAAGGGCAGTTCATCGAAGGCTTTCCGGAGGAGCTGCTGCCGCTGCCGGTAATACCGCCAGCTCTTGCAGACGAGGATACGACGCAAGCGACACATTATTATGAAGCCATGTCCGAAGCCAGTATCTTTAATTCAAACGAGCTCAGCGCAAGCCAAGCCTTTGTCGAGGTCGTCACAACAATCCACCCCGGGGACACGACGATACTTTTGAGATACTGGATTGAGGGCGACAATGTGCAACAGGCTTTTCGCGCCCTGGACGCTCGGCTCGCGACCCAGTCAGGTGGTTCCTGGCTGATCGGTGTCATCATCCTGATGGCGATTGCCTGCTATTACAGTCATCGCCTGAACGAACGGCAGCAAGAATTGGACGCAAAAAACAGCGAATTACATGAAGTCATTCTTGATAACGATATGTATGCAAAATCCTCGGCACTCGGGAGCATCGCCGCCAGTCTGATTCATGACTTGCGCACACCGCTGGCAAACCTGCAGCTGGCCATTAATGATCCAGATCAAGCCAGCCTGGTCATCGAGTCCGCCGAGCGCATACAGCAGGTCATTAACGATATCGTAATGATCATGCGTGATCAAAATCATGCCAGATCGCTGCCATACAGCTGGCAGGATATTGCGGCGGCACTCAGCAATAGCTTCCAGGATGACCGGCTCCAAATCACCGGTGAAATGCACGGCGAAGTGCCGGGCCCAAAAGGCGGATTAATTCTGCTCTGCCTCAAACAGGTAATCGGCAACGCACTGCGAGCCTCGCAGGCCGCCAGCCCCGTAATCGTGACCTGCGACCAATCCGCCGACAGCATTCGCCTTTCTGTCCTGGATCATGCCGGTGGCCTGCCCGAGGCGGCCAAAAACTCCTTGTTCCGTCCGGTCGATGGGCAACTTGCTCAAGGTTGCGGCCTGGGACTGATGATCGCGCGGCAGATCGCCCACTCCATCAATGGCGAATTGGCCTTGCTCCGCAGTGATGAAAACGGAAGCCACTTTGTACTGCACCTACCCTTGTGCATCCTCAAAACTCAAGTTGTAGCCAATCCAGCTTGACAACCGCCTGCCCCATCCATGAACGCAACACGCTGCATCGTTTTTTTTATCCTGTGCCTCGTCGGCCTGCATCTTAAGGCTCAGCAGGATCTTGTCGAAAGCTGGGAGTTCTCCGCAGCAGCAGCGGTTTATACGGCCGTCGCACTGGCCACCGATGAGAGTATTTTTTTTGGCTCGGATGATAACCAGCTGTATGCCCTGGCACCGGACGGTACACTGAAATGGACTTTTCCAACCGGTGATGACCTCTTCGGGGCCCCGGTAGTCGTGCCCGGTGACCACGATGGCAGTTATACCGTCGTCTTTGGCAGCCTCGACAATTTCGTCTATGCCGTAAACGAATCAGGCACTGAGCTCTGGCGCTTTGAAACGGCCAATGCGGTTTACGCGACACCGGTCATCCATGATAATCTCGTTATCGTGCCTTCAATCGACGGTTATTGCTATGCCATCGACCTGCAATCAGGTGGCTTTGTTTGGGAATATTTGGTGGATGAACTGGTGATCTCCGCACCAGTTGTTGATACAAACGGATGGCTCTACCTGGCTGATTTCAATAATCAGGTTCATTGCTTGAATGCAACGACTGGAAACCTGTCTTGGAAGACAGACCTTAAGCTTGCGGGTCCGTCTATAAGGCCGACCACCGAGAACCGCATCATGGCTGGCCTGACTGTTCGCGAGTTTGGTGGGGTGCTGGTCGCTTCCGGGGACGGCATCCTCTACGCGCTGGATCTCAGCGGTTCAGTCGAATGGTTTTTCCGGGCGACGGCGGAGATCGATAGTCAACCCGTGATCGATGACCTGGATACGATCTATTTCGGGTGCAGAGATGGCTATCTGTATGCGCTCAACAATGAGGGGGTTTTTCAATGGGCTTCGGCTGTCGGTGAAGTCTTCTACAGTTCAGGCTCGATCGGCAGAGACCGCACAATCTACATCTGCGGCTATCACCGGGAGAGCTCGATCACCACGCTGTATAAACTCGATCAAGACGGATACGACCTCGACTCGGTCGATTTTCTGGCGGGCAATGATGCTCCCCTGCTGATCACTCCAAATGGTTATCTCTACACGGCCATGCTCGATGGCTCAGTGATCCAGTATGACATCCTGGAGCCTCTGATGGAAAGCCGGTGGCCCACCTTCCGCCAATCCCCGGACAGACTGGCAGTTCGAGAAACATACCGCAGCCCCTTCCACCAATGGGTTGTCCAGCACTTTGGCACGGAAGCGCTACGTGAACTGGAGCTTATTGACGATAGCGACAACGACGGTATTCCTCTCGAGGCAGAATTCGCGCTGGGCTTAGATCCAGAAGCCTTCGATCCCAACCCGACACAGCTGGTATGGACTGATACTCATATCACTTTTTCGATCGAAAAACGCTTATCCGCGCTCGATGTGACAATAGCAGCTCAAGCGGCCGCATCTCTGAGCGGACTTAGCGGCAGTCAGGAGCTGCCGACTCAAGGCCCGATCCACAGCGGCTACCAAAAACTGAGCCGGTCATTACCGGTCACGGAGAGCAGCAAAGCCGGCTTCGGACGCTTCGTGTATCATCTGTTTTGATACGATAATTCATCCATCCGGCAAGAGGTGTCAGTGGACGGGAGTCGGGGTTATTCGGCTACAAAAAACAAAACGATACCTGCCAGCGCAAAACACAGCACACCACAGAACGGGCGTATTTTATTCAGCGACTTCAAAGTGATCGGCTCGGGCACACGCCTGGCAAAGAAATACGCCAGAAAAGTAATCTGGCCCCACCACCAGCTGACGCCAATCAACGCACCCAGTAACACCATCGGCACCGACGACCAACTGGGCTCATAGTTGATCGAGACGCCTGTCGCCAACAAGATCGTGATCGCAGCCGGCAGACGCAGCGGCATCGCCAGCGAGCGGTTGAGCGCATTCCGAAACAAGCGGGCAGCCGGCGGCAAAGTCCCGGCATCCCCCAACTGATCCGCCTTGCGGCTGCGCAGAAATTTCACCCCCATATAGCCCAGCACAAAGGCCGCAAAGAGGTGCATCGCTTCCTGCACAAAAGACAGCTGCCCCAGGTTTCGACGCATCAGCATCAGCCCCGGCACCGCCACCAGCAGCCAGATCAATTGCGACAACCAAAATCCCAGGCCCACAGCCAATACTTGCGCCAAGCGTCCGGAGACCGCGACTTTGACCACCCAGACCGTGCCGGGAAACAGCGTTAACGAGAGAATAAAACCAGCCGTAATGCCTTCGAGCATGCCCACAGCATCCGCCACTTAGCCCGCCGGGACAAGCAATAGATGCAATCCGCCGGACTGAAAAATCTGGCTGACCAACCATTCGGGCTCCAGGCAATATATTTATGGGAAACGCTGCTTCGAAGTTTTTCTTGCACCTGGTTTACGTAGTTGCCCCGCTTTAGCCGGTCAACCGGAACGTGCCAGCGGCCCCGCAGTTTCCAGTCGGGTCGCACGGCTGAAGACTACGGAGGATTTACCCATTGCCATTAGGATACATGCCCGGACTCGGAAGGTGCCACAAAATCCTTCGAATCGTCTCACGCTAAGACATTTTTTTACGCTCGAACAGATCGCTCAGCCAACGCGCAAGAACCAGCACTGACAGCAGGCTAAAGTAAACTGCCGCAGGCACTAACCACGCCTGCGGCAACAGCAGTGAAAGCAGAGCCACCGCACCTAAGGTAAGTAACAACAGCGCTGGCAGCAGGTCGCTGTGCAGGCGCCGCAGTTGGAGTGCGCCCCAAGCGGCCCGGACAAACAAGGCCCCGCCAATGAATTGCGCAAAAACCAGGCAAAGCACGATCAGTAGATGGTAGAGCGGTCGTAGCTCCGATCCGCCGACACCCGCCGCCGCAGCGGCAAGCAGCAGTAAACCGTTCAGACTGAATACCAGTGTCAAAGCTAGACGCCGTGCCAGCGGCGAGACCGCAACAGTCGTAGCCGAAACCTCTCCGCTCATCTGATAGCCAAATTTCTGCAGCACTGCGGCGAGAGTCGGCAGGCTGAAGCACCCCGGCGCCCAGCTCAACGACAGGCAATTTGCGTTCAATGCAACCTGTGCGGTTAGCATTCCCGGCTGGCGTCGGCAGAGCTGCTCCACCAGCCAGGCGCAACCCATACAGGACATTCCATTAATGTTCAGGCTCAATGTGCACTGGCCGCCATTTTCTGCTTGCTCTTGTATTTGCTTGATTGATACATGATCATAATCATTAAAGGGACGATTGCCTAGCGGCTGGCCCACCCGGTCCTGCTGAGTATAGTATTCGTCCAGTCCCCCGACCTGAATTAAGTTGAACACATGCTCACATCCTGCACAGCAAAATTCGCTAGCGTCACTGCCAGGGCGAAACCGATTGCCGCAATGTTTGCACTTATTCATAATCATGCTTAGTTAAGATTATTTACATGGATACACTGCACCAAATCGTCTATATCAGTTCTGCCAAGCCCGAGCTGACGGAAGATGCTTTGCTGCAAATTCTCTCCTCTTCACAAAAAAGAAATGTGCAGCGTGGTATCACTGGCCTGCTGCTCCATGCCGACGGCAGTATCATTCAAGTGATGGAAGGTCCCATGGATGAGGTAAAGCTTCTTTATGAGAAAGTCGCGTCGGATAGGCGTCACCATGGCGTGACGCTGATCTCAGACCGGGCCATCGATAAGCGCGATTTCCCCAATTACAAAATGGGCTTCAAGCGGACCGGGATTGCGGCTTTTGAGCAACAGCTTCCCGGGTTTACCGATATCGTCGAAAGAAACGCCGTCTCGGAAGAACAACTGGCCGGACTCTCCCGCCTGGTGGCGACTTTTATCCGCACCTTTGCGAAAAGCACCCGAATTGATCGATTTGGCTATTAAACCAGGTCAAAGCGCTCAATCCCCTTTCTGACATCTGCCAGGAAGGCTGCGGCACCAACTCCGTTGATCCAACGGTGATCGAAAGTGAGCACCAGTGAAGCCACTTCGATGAGTGCCGCGTCAGCCGATTTCGGGTCCTGCATTTGATAGGGCGCACCAATAAAAAGCGTGGCAATCGAAGGCGGCACCACGATCGGAATCGCCGACCGCACATTATAGGCCCCCATGCTGGAGATGGAGATCGGCACCCGGTTTTTGGAGAACACCTCCCCGTGGCGGGTCCGGCGCAGAGACTCATTGAATACTCCGATAAACTCCTCCCAATCCATGGCATTGACGTTTTTAACCACCGCAGTCTGCAACTCGTCACCCGGCAGGGCCACCGCGACACCAAGATCGTAGCCCTGCGGATCATGAACAATCCCGTCGCCACGCACCACCGAGGCGAAACGGGGGTGTTTGCGCATAGCCAGCGCGACAGCCCAAGCCGTCATCGTGGCCGTTGAAAGCGTCCTGCCGGGCGTCTGTTTGCTGCGCAAGCGGGCGTCCCGCACCGCCTCCCAGCGGCAGGTCATCTCGATTGTGGCCGGAACGATGTCCTGCATCTGCATGACCACCTCATGCGAGAGGCCACCGCTGCGCGGCTCGCCGCCAGGCAGCGGCGCGGCAGCGGCCTCCGGCGCAACAGCAGCCGGAGCCAGGCCCGGAGCGGTCAAGCGGAGCGGCACCAGAATTTGTCCGACCGAAACTTCCTCATCCTCCCCGACGGCCCACTCGCCCAATACCCCGTCAGCATCGCACTCGATGGGGAAAACCGCTTTGTCAGTCTCAACCTCGCACAGCGCGTCGTCCGCATGGACGACCTCCCCCGCCTGCTTGAGGATGGATACAATCCGTGCGACGCGGATCCCCTCTCCGAGGATCGGCACGGTGATGTTTTTGGTCGCAGCGGTAGAGGAGGAAACGGATGCTTGCATAAGAACTGTCTCATTGGCCGGGATGGATGCGGCCTCAGCCAGCGGGCCCGGCGCGCCCAGGGAATTTTCGAGTGAGCTCGCCAGCAGCTGATTGAGTGCCGATTCAATGCGCTGCTGGTCGGGCAGTGCAGCATATTCGTAAACCGGGTTGAAGCCCACATGCACATCGGCCTTGGATACCAGCACCGGCGGACTCTTCAGTGCACTCAGAACCGCATGCTGCCCGCACAGCGTGGCGATAATCATCTGCCCCACACTGGCCGAAATATTATCTTCCTGCACGATCAGCAAGCGGCCCGTCTTGCGCACCGAAGCCGCAATCGCCGCTTCATCCCAGGGCGCGATCGAACGCAGGTCAATCAACTCGACATCCAAATTTTCCGGCATGCCTGCCAGTGTCTCCTCGACCAGTTCGATACAGTTGCCCCAGGTCACCAGCGTCAACAACTCACCTTCCCGCACGGTGCGCGCCTTGCCCAGCGGCACCGGATCGACTGAATCCGCGACTGGCAACTCAGCCCACATCAGGTGCTTCGGCAACAAAATGATTGTCGGATCCTCGCCGTGCAAGGCCGTCCAAAACAGCCCGGCGGCATCGGCCGGCGTGGCAGGCACCGCCACCCGGATCCCCGGAATGCGGGCGAAAGAAGCCTCTCCGGACTGGCTGTGCCACAGCGCCCCACCGGGCAGGTAACCGCCGCAGGGCGCATAAATCACCAGCGGACATTTCCAGTGGCCGAAACTGCGCCAGCGCAGGGTTGCCATATTGGACACCAACTGGTTCCAGCCGGGATAAATGAAGTCCACAAACTGAATCTCGAAGCAGGGGCGCTTGCCGTAGGAGGCCAGCCCCACCGCCAGCCCCATAATGGTGGACTCTGCCAACGGCGAATTGACCGCCCGGGCCGGATCTTTAGTGGACAAGCCCTTGGTCAGATTAAACACCCCGCCTTTGGGGTCGGCAATGTCCTCACCGAAAAAGACCACCTCGGGCAATACCTCCATCGCGTGATGGAAGGTCTGATTGACCGCATCCAGCATCCGGCAGGACGCGCCGAGCTCGAGCTGCGGGCCCTGCGCCGGAGCTGCCACGGGACCAGTCAGATGCGCCCCGATTTCCTCCGCCCGCGGATCTTCCGCTGCCGCCGCCTGTTCATATACGCTGCGGATCTCCTCCCGGATCTCCAACTCCAGTGCAGCGGCCTGCTCCAGCGTGAGCAGACCGTCCTCAATCATTCTGCCTTGAAAAACTGCAATCGGATCGCGCGCATGCATAGTTTCCAACTCATCCGCAGCGCGATACATGCGCTGGTCGTCCGCGCTGGAATGATTGGAAAAGCGCTCCACATCACACCAGATAAAGGCCGGACCGCCGCCGCTGCGGGCCTGCGCAATGGCTTGCCGCCCGGCCAGCGCCACCGCTTCGACATCGCTCCCGTCCACCCGCAACCATTCCTCCTGATTCAGCACGCCCAGAGCCAGCGGATTGGTCTGCGTGGTGCTGGTGCTGATCGCGATCCGGTTATCCTCGACCACAAAGACCACCGGTAGTTGCCGCTCCTGGGCGAAGCATACCGCCTCAAAAAAGTCCCCCTGTCGGGCAGCCGCCTCACCGAGAGAGGCATACACCACCTGGCGCTTACCATCCAACTGCATCCCCCACGCCGCACCACAGGCCGGCAGCAAATGCGCCCCCACCGGTGAGGGGTGACTCCAGATATTCAGAGCCCGGTCACTAAAATGCCCCGGCAACTGCCGCCCCCCGCTGGAAGCATCCCGCTTCGCGTAAAACGCCAGTGCCAGATCATAGTCCGTCATGCCCCGCTGCAGACAAAAACTGCGGTCACGATAATAGGGAAAGGCGTAATCGCCCGCTTCAAGAGCCAGTGCGATAGCCGCCAAAGCTTCATGCCCCATCCCCGAGATGTGAAACCAACCCTTGCCCTGCCGGATCAGATTCTGCTCCCGCAAATCACCCAGGCGGCTGCGCCAGAGCACCCGCAGTAAGGACATGCGGGCTGTCGGGTCGGGAAATGCTTGATTGGAATCCGCTACGCTGGACATCGATTTCTGAATTGAACGCCGGTGTGACTAAATATGCTAAACTAACATACAGGATACAGAATCACTCCCTGCACAAGCAAGGCAGAATGAAACAAGCTAAATCATCCAGGATGATGCAACACCACTACCGCTAAAAAGTAAAAGGCTCGAACGCCTACCAAACGTTCGAGCCTCACTACTACCCTCTATACTAACCAAAATCTGCACATAACATTGCAAATAAGTCAGACTAATCAATAGCAAACTTCAATTAAGTTAAACTAATCTCATTTACTTATGATTTGCTTAAGCGGCGCTTAACCGGCTTTGCGTATATGCAGTTGATTTAGCCTGTCGATGTGGCCTAGATTATGCGGGTTTTACCTAGCTATGCTTCCAGCAAACTCACATCCAATTGAAATTCTGCTCATTTCGGACAGTGCTGCCGACGCGCCATGTTTGAACCAATGCCTGGATCTGGCCCCGGGCGAATACAACATTACTCAAGTAGAGCAGGTGGACGACGGGCTGGCAAAGCTCCGCTCCAGGAACGTTGACGTTATCCTGCTTGATCTGAAGCTTAAGACCAACAAGCGCATGGCGCAACTCGAAGCGCTTCATGCTGCGGCCACAGATTTGCCCATCCTCATCCTGATCCACTCCAGCCAAGCAGACCGCCAGGAGCTGATCGCCGAGGCGCTTCAAGCTGGTGCGCAGGATTATTTGGAGCAAGACCGTCTGACCACGGATGCACTCCAGCGCTCCATTCGCTACGCGCTAGATGCGCTCCGGCACAAGCGCGAACGGGAATGCTGCCTGCAAACCATCAGGCATCAGGAGGCTTTGTTACGCAACATCTTTGAGGCCAGCCGTGACGCCATGCTTATCCTCAACCGGCAATACGAGATTCAATACTTCAACCCGGCAGCCGCCAGCCTGCTCGGCTCGGAGCAGCCGGGTTTGATCGGAGAAACATTTCCTTTTGAAATCAGCCCAGGCCACTCTTCGGAACTGGAAATACCGGATGTCAACGGCAGCTCAATCATCGTCGAACTCACCGCCAGCGATCTGCTCTGGCAAGGCGAGCATGCACTGCTCGTTATCCTGCGCGATATATCCCGGCAACGCGCTGCCGAAATGAGGATGAGCCGCGAGCGGGAACAGCTTACGGTCATACTGGAGTCGATAGCGGATGCGGTGATTGCCACCGACTCCAGCGGCACAATCGAGCGGATGAATCAGCCTGCCTGCCGATTGACCGGCGTTTCCAGCCAGCAAGCCAGGGGCCGTCCGCTGGGCGAAGTGCTGCACTTGAAACACCCTGAATCCGGCGAGCTGGTTGCCACCCCAGACAACAATTTGATCGGCAACTTCGGCGCCGGGGGCTTGACCCTGATCCAGCACAATGGGGCGGCGGAGATTTCAGTCACGGTGGAGATGCATGACATTTTCGATGCTGCCGACAACGATCAAGGCAGCATCACCCTCCTGAGGCAGGCCACAACAAAGAATAAATCTGAAGAGGAGAACCTGAAGCAGGAAAGACTCAATTCCATCAGCTTGCTCGCCGGCGGCATCGCGCATGACTTTAATAACATGCTGACGGCAATCCTGGGCAATCTTTCCATCGTCCGCATGCATATCTCGGCCGAGGACGAGAATGCCAAAAAACTGCTGGCGGCGGAGACCGCTGCGCTACAGGCCCGTTCGCTGACCCAGCAACTGCTCACTTTCGCCAAGGGCGGGGCTCCCTCCCTCGAAGTCACCACCATTTATCAGCTGGTCGAGGAATGTGCGCAGTTTATCCTGCGGGGTTCCAATGTTAAATGTGAGGTGAAGCAGGACGAGAGGCTGTGGCAGGTCGATGCGGATAAGGGGCAGATCAGCCAGGTCATGAATAATCTCCTGATTAATGCCGACCAGGCGATGGCCAACGGTGGCATAATTAGCATAAAACTCCGCAACTGCAAACTCCGGGATAGTGACGTCCCCGCACTCCGGGCAGGCGACTATGTCTGCATCGAAGTCGCTGACCAGGGCATCGGTATCCAACCGGAGCACATCCAGCACGTATTCGACCCGTATTTCACCACCAAAAAAGATGGTAACGGACTCGGGCTGGCCTCCTCCAACTCCATCATCAGGACGCATCACGGCGCGATGACGGTTGAATCAGAACCGGGCCGGGGCACCCGCTTCTGCGTGTATTTGCCCAGAAGTGAAAAAGTTCCCGTCCCCCTGAAGCCCCGGCCCGCAGCACCGTCGCAGGACAGCGAGACGATTCATACAGGCACCGGCCGGATTTTAGTGATGGACGATATGGAGGCCATGATGCTGGTCGCGGGGGAAATTCTCAATGCCCTGGGCTACGAAGTTGAATTTGCCACCAATGGCCTGGAAGCGATCGAAAGGTATAAACAGGCAAAAGAAGCGGGCAATCCATTTGACGCCGTGGTCTTCGATCTGACCGTCCCCGGTGGGATGGGCGGCGAAGAAGCGGGCAATATTCTACTCGAATATGACCCCGGGCTGATCGCCATCGCCTCCAGCGGGTACAGCACTTCGACAATCATGTCCGACCACCGCAACTCGGCCTTCAAAGCAGTGGTGCCCAAACCATATCGAATTAAGGAAATGAGCGATGCCTTGCATCGTGTACTCCAGCAGCCGGGCAAGTCTGCTTAGATGCCTGCTGGCTTAGCGTCGGCCAACAGACCACGCAGGTGCTCAACATATTGATCTGGCCCACCCTTACGGTATCCCGTCTTGGCAAGCACCTCGCCTTTGGCATCCAACAGCAGAATGGTGGGGTATCCGCGCACAGCGTATTTCTGAGCCAGTGCATTATTTTGCTGTTTCAACTCAGCCGACTGCTCCTTCTTGCGGGGAAAATCAATTTCCACCAGGATCAGATTTGCTTTGGCGTAGTCCTGAAACCCCGGCTTTGAAAAGACTTCATCATCGAGCTTTACGCACCAGATGCACCAGTCCGAGCCGGTAAAATCCACCAGCATCGGCTTATTTTCCGCAGCGGCTTTGGCCTTGGCCGCCTCGAAGTCGGTCATCCATCCCGGGTGCTCCGCACCCTCAGGTTCGGCCTGGATGGCAAACGAAAAGAAAAAGGCACCAGCCAGAACGGCCAGCAGCAGGAAGATGCGGTAAGGTGATTGTTTCATGTGGTCTTAGACCAGCAACTGCGGCATTTATTCCAAAAAATATTCAAAAAAAGTCAGTCTTGCCACGGATAAACCGCCGCATAAAAAACTTTTACTAAGTGGCTTGATCGATAACCCCGGCCACAACAAATAGACAACCAGGAAACAGACAACCACTTCCAACCTTTATCACAACTATGAAAATTATTCTCGCCTACTCGGGAGGTCTCGACACTTCCGTGCTCGTTAGCTGGCTCAAGCAGCACTATTCCGCAGAAATTATCACCTTTGCGGCTGATGTCGGCCAGGAGGAAGAACTCGACGGTTTGGCGGAGAAGGCCAAAGCTACCGGAGCATCGGCGCACTATACGGTTGATTTGGTGGATGAATTTGCCAGCGACTTCATTTTCCCGATGATGCGGGCCAATGCCATCTACGAGGGGCAGTATCTACTGGGCACATCGATCGCGCGGCCACTGATCGGCAAGGCGCAGGTCGAAATTGCGGAAAAAGAGGCTGCCGACGCGGTGGCCCACGGGGCAACCGGCAAGGGGAACGACCAGGTGCGCTTCGAACTGGCCTACGCCGCACTCGCACCGCAGCTGCAAATCATCTCCCCCTGGCGAATGCAAGTCTTCCGCGATACCTTTCCCGGCCGCACGGAAATGATTCACTACTGCCGCGAGCACGGCATCAATGTCGAGGCCAGCGCGTCCAAGCCGTATTCCATGGACCGCAACCTGCTGCATATTTCCTACGAGGCCGGGATCCTGGAAGACCCCTGGTTCGATCCGACGACGGAAGCGAATAAAGGAATGTATAAGCTGACCAATGCCCCCGAGGATGCGCCGGACGAAGCACAATACGTCGAGCTCGATTTCGAGCAGGGCGATTGCGTGGCGGTGGATGGTGTGGCCATGAATCCGGCGCAGGTGATGAAGCACCTGAACCAACTGGCTGGCCAGCACGGGGTCGGACGGGTGGACATTATTGAAAACCGCTTTGTCGGGATGAAGAGCCGGGGCGTCTATGAAACTCCGGGCGGCACAATCCTGATGCATGCGCACCGCAACATGGAGAGCCTGACGATGGACCGCGAGTTGATGCACCTGCGCGACAGCCTGATCCCGCGCTATGCTCAGCTTATTTACAACGGTTTCTGGTATGCGCCTGAGCGCGAGGCGCTGCAGGCACTGATCGATGATTCCCAGCAGAGCGTGACCGGCACGGTGCGCTTGAAACTCTATAAAGGCGGGATCACCACCGTGGGCCGCAAATCGCCGCTCTCCCTCTACGATGAAAACATCGCCTCCATGGAAGGCGTGGCCAGCGATTACAATCCCGACGACGCCAGCGGCTTCATCCGCCTGAACGCCCTGCGGCTCCGCCGCCGGGCCCTCGCCCAGGGCGGCCCGCAGATCGCAGCCGAATCGAAACTGTCGAAGAGTTAAGCCGCTGGGAGGGCCCCGGCTCCGTCTGGCCGCGGGAGGGCCCGGCTCCGTCCGGGCCGGAACGTGCAAGCGCCTGAGCATCCCCCCCCACCGCGGTCCAGACGGAGCATCCCCTCCCACCGCAGTCCAGACGGAGCTGGACCCTCCCCGTGGTCTAAACACCTTTCATTTTAATAAATTTAGCCCGATGAATCTGCCGCAGCGCAAACGTCCGGTGCACCTGCCCGCTCTGGAGCGTGCGAATCGCTCGATTATTCAATTTGTCACGGTCTGCACACACCGCAGGCAAGCCATTCTCGATAACGAAGACGCACATCGCTTGTTGCGCAAATTTTGGGAGGACGAATCTCTTTACCGTGTAGGGAGATACGTCATCATGCCCGACCATATCCACCTCTTTTGTGCGCCAAACACTTATCCGGTAGCGCCGCTGCCAAAGTGGGTGCGTTACTGGAAGTCCCGTTGCGCCAGTAACTGGAAAGGTCCTAAATTGGAAAACTTTGGCAGCAGGATTTCTGGGACCGTCAGCTAAGAGGACACGAGAGTTACACCGAAAAGTGGGATTACGTCGTGAACAATCCGGTTCGGGCTGGACTGGTGAGTTGTTCCAGCGAATGGCCTTACCAAGGTCAAATTTACCCACTGGCCTGGCACGATTGATCCCATCAGGGAGGGTCCGGCTCCGTCCGGGCCGCGGGAGGGCCCGGCTCCGTCCGGGCCGGAACGTGCAAGCGCCTGAGCATCCCCCTCCCGCCACGGTCCAGACGGAGCTGGACCCTCCCGTGGTCAAATCGTTTGGCTGACCTGGAAGACGCTGGTTACGATGCCGAGGGCGATGAGAGCGACGAGGATGAAGGCGACCGTAAGTGCCCCGGTGGAGACGATGTTGGTGAGTGCGCCGAGGCGGCGCGTGAGTTCATCGCGGAAGCCGTTGGTGATCTCGTTCATGCTGCGCCCGAGGTGGCCGGTATCTTCGCCCACGGTCAGAATATCCACCGCCATGTCGGGCATAAAACGGTTTCTGCGGAAAGCCTGCGCGATGGAGAGCCCTTCGTTGATTTCGCAGCGGGCGCCGCGGAAGCGGTCACGCAGCTCAAGGTTAATGACGGTGCGCTCGGTCAATTGCAGCGCCTCGGTGGTATGGATCCCGCTTTCGAGCAGAGTCGCGATCAAGCTGCCGGATTGAAAAAGATCGGAATAATAGAAAATTCTACCGAGCAAGGGGATACGCAGCAGCCAACGGTCGGTTTGTTTGCGTCCGGCCGGGCTGCGCCGCCATTGTTTAAAACCGATGACTCCCACGACCGCTGCGATGAGGATGAACGGGCCGGCTTTGGTCAGCAGAGCCGAGCCGTCGATAAGCAGACGTGCGCTCCAGGTCATTTCACCGCCCAGGCGCTCAAGCATGCCCTGAATCTGGGGCAGCAATACGGTCACAAAGAGAATCACCACGCCCATTGCGACGGTGCAGATGAAGCCGGGATAAGCCATACTGGCCAACATTTTTTTACGGATCGCCTGCTTTTCCTCCAGGTGTTCGACAATCTTGCGCAGGATTGGGGCCAGGCTGCCGGTGGCTTCCCCGGCTTCGACCACATAGCACACGGAGCTGGAAAAATACTTTGGCTGGCGGGCCATCGCGCCAGCCAGGGTGGCACCCTCGCTCAAGTCGCGCCAGAGCGCAGTAGCCAGTGATTTCTGCTCTTTCTCGCTGAGGCGCTGGCTGAGGATCCGGATACTGTCGCCGGCCGGCAGGCCGGAGCCGTGCAACTCCAGCAGACGCTTCATTACGGCCAGACCAACGTGTTCCCGCCGGGTGCCACCCGAGCGCGGCAGGGCAGCGTTGCCCTCTGCGGGAGGCTTGTTGCCAGCGAGGGCCTTGAGCTTCTCTACGAGTTGCCCCAGCCGGGACGTGGACTCCTGGCTGACCTCCTTGATGGTGACAGGACTCAGCCCGTCAGCCTGCAGGCGGCGCATCGCAGCACGGCGCTCGGGTGCGTCGATTTGACCACTCACGACGATGCCGTCGGGATTGCGTGCCTTATAGTCAAATTGTGCCATAGTTGCCAGCCATTGCTGTTGTGCTCAGTCATTGGCATGTTTTGCTTTCCAGGCGGAGAATCAATCATTGAATCAGCGCATTTGGAACAAACCTTGCAAAATTACGGCCTTAAGAAAATAATCTCACTTAAAATTGGAATGTGCCGGATCCACAACATATTGCTCATCATTTTTGCCTCGCTGTCCCTGGTGGCAGAGGAGGACCATGTGCTCACGCTTTCAGCGGAGCGGGAGAGCAAAAATATCCGCCTGCAAGCCATGCCCGAACTTGGCGAGACGCGCATTGAGAAAATCCTCAAAAATTACTACCACACCGCACTGGGCGGTCCCGAGAACTGGGAAAAAGTCGTCAGCTTGAATATGATCGGCACAATGCAGACCGCCGCCGGGGATTTACAGCTGAATGCGTATCAGCGGAAGCCTAACCTGATAAAAATAAGTCTGACGCAGGAATCGGGCAAAGGCGGTCTGACGCTTGCCTACGACGGGACAATTGCCTGGAAGCAAGTTGGCCGCCGGGGCAAGCCCGAGCCAATGGCTGAAGCCGAAGCCCGCCGTTTTATCCACAGTGCCCGCTTCGGGAACTACCTGCTGTACCCCTTTGCAGCGGGTAAACGTATCCGCTTGATCGATACCGTGCCGATGGAGGGCGCGATCTGCCACCAGCTCCGGGTCGAACTGGATGCGGGCTACCAGGTGGACTACTTTATCGACATCCGCAGCTTTCTCGAAATCAAAGTCGTCAATACCGACCTGCGCACGGGCTCCACCAACAGCATTTTTTACCAGGATTATCGCCGCGAGTCCGGCATACCTTTTGCCAGAGCAGTCAAAAGTTTTGAGGAAGACAAATGGGTCAGCACCCTTTCACTCGAAGAAGTGAAGGTGAATACAGGTGTGATGCCCTGGATGTTTCACCTGCCGGAATGAACGCCGTCTAATTTTTACCTATCAAAGGGGAGAGAATATGATAATAAAAAGTATACGTCACAGTCGTCGAAATGTTCCGCTGCTACTGCTTGTGATGCTCGCCGTGTTGCTGCTGCCGACCAGTGGCTTGACCGCCGAGTCGGAGGAACCGGCAGTGGAAGCTCCTCCGGTCAGGAATCCGATGGAGACCAAGGGGCTTGATCCGAAACTGGCCCGGATTCTCCGTAATTACTACCGCAAAACTTTTTCCAGTCTGGAGAAATGGGAGCAGATGCAGAGCGCTACTTTTGAGGGCGTGCTCCACCTGCCGGAAGGACAAGCCCGCTTTACCGCGCATAAAAAAAAGCCCAACCTGTACAAAGTGGTTTTGCGCAATTCCCAGGGCACGCGCATTGTGATGGGCTACGATGGTGAAGCCGCCTGGCAGCTCAACTTGGATCCGGAGCACCGTCAACCGGTGGCTATGCCGGCGGCAGAAGCGCAAAATTTTATACGTGACGCGCCCTTCGGCGGGCACCTGCTGGATCCGCTGCTGGCGGGCAAAAAGATTGAACAGGGCGGGATCATTCAGGTGGATGGGCGCAACTGTTATGAGCTGCTCGTGACCATGCCGGACGGCGAGCGCATCCGGTACGCAATCGATATTATCGATTATGTCGAGCGCCAGCAGGTGACGCTAAACCATGTCAACGGGCTGGAAGAACGAAACATTTACAGCGATTTCCGGGAGATTGACGGGATGCGTTTTCCTTTTGCCAGCCGGATGGAATCCGCAGGAAAGGAGATGCATCGTGTCGAAATGCTGGAAATCCGGATGAATGCCGGACTCATCCAGTCGATGTTCCAGCCGACATCGGAGACGCATTCCGTGCAACCGGAGCAGCAGGCGATTGAGCCGAAGCTCCCGGCACTAAGTCTCGAAAATCCACCGCCGACCGTCCCTTTCGGTTCGACCCGGTTTGGCGAGAGTATTTTCCAAGCTCCGGAGTCGCCGGAGCATTCAGGAGAGCTGGCAATTCCTTTAAAATAGGCCTGGGCGGGATCGGTTGAGTCGAATCCGGCAGCTGTGCCCCAGCACATCGGCAGGGCGGCGTCGGCCAGGTTGCATCCGGACTGCGTAGGTTGCAATTTTAATTACGGGGTGCGCTCTATTTCTTGCGGGTAGCGCGATCGCGTCCCGCAGCGCACGTTTCGGTTTTGGCCTGGTTGACGCCCGGGCATATCTGTCAGGGTGCCGGGCACTGCGGACGTTCCTGCGGTGCGGGGACGCACCTGCGCTACCCTCCTGCGGTGCGGGGACGCACCTGCGCTACCTTGTTCCCATGTTTTAATTGGCTGGTGTCAGCGGTGGGCCCGGCGGCTGGGTCAAAGAACACGGGCGGCTGACGCGCTCTGATCCGGAGTAGCCGACTCATTTCCGGCGCCGGAAAGAATAAAAATACCGGCGCGCCGGAAACGAATCGAACTCCTGACAACTAATGCGCCCTTTAAGCGCGAACGCAAGAATATCGTCAATCCAGATGAAATGCCCCTGCCCGGCAATTAATTCCCTGAGAATAGGAACTTGCTTTTTTAGGGCAGCTTCCTTTCCCTCTTCCGTTTTTCAACCGACACCGAAATGATTCCAATCGAAATTTCCGCGCAACTTCCAGTGGCCCTGGCCGCAGCTCCAGGCGGCATCGGCCAGTTTTTGCCCATTATTTTGCTCTTTGTGGGCATGTGGTTCCTGATCATTGCGCCTCAGCGCAAGCGGCAGAAGGCCCACGAAAAAATGCTCTCCGAGCTGAAGACCGGCGACGAGATCATCACCAGTGGCGGGATTTATGCCACCATCACCAATGTTAAGGACGACCGCCTGGTTGTGCGCATCGCCGATAATACCAAAATTGAGTTGGGCAAAAGCTTTGTTGCCAGCAAGATTAGCGCGGAAGTTGTGAAATAAGCGGCATCCTTAACCCGATTCTCAACCCGATACCAACTCACCAGGGCCACTGTTATGTCCGGAAATATTCTTTGGAAATTCCTGCTCACTGCACTCATTATTTTTTGGTGTGTGATGAGCGTCACCCCTCTTCAGGACCGACCTTTTGAGGATTACATTGTCGATCAGGTCACGGCCCAGCAGGACGAGTTCAGCCAGCTCTTTGCGCGGGCCGAAGCCCGGTTGGCTGCCGGAGATTCCCCTACGCTGTTTATCGCCTTGCGCGACCTCGGCGTCCTGGAGGATGTGGACTACGCCAAATTTTTTCCGCAGATCAACGTGGCGGACATTGCGAATCAGAGGAAGCGCAATGATATTCTCCTTAAGCACATTTTGCAGACGGCCCGCAGCCAGTTGAGCCTGGGCCTGGACCTCAAGGGCGGGGTCGGGGTTACTCTCAAAATCGACGAATCCTCGCAGGCAGGACTCAACCAGTTTCAGCAGGAGGAGCAGCTCAAAGATGCGATCGAAATCATGGGCGGGCGCCTGGATGGCATGGGCGTGGCTGAGCCGGTCATCCGTGCCGTGGGCAACAACGCGATCGAGATCCAGATTGCCGGACTCTCGACCAAGGATAACCCCGAAGTCATTGAATCGATCAAGAAGCCGGCCCGGCTGGAGTTCCGCACCATTCATCCCAGCTTGACGCCCCAGTCGATCACCGGGAAACCGCCGGTGGGTTACGAAGTGCTGGCCGAGGAGCGGCAGACCCGGGGCGGCGAAGCTTTCGAGGTGCTGCATTTTGTAAAAATGATCCCGGAGGCGACCGGCGAAATTATCGAGGACGCCTTTGCCTCGCAGACCCAAACCGGGGGCTTCCAGATCAATCTGGTCATGACCGGTGATGGCTCCAAGGTCTTCCGCCAGGTCACCGAGCGGCTCGCTCCCCAGGGCAATCAGCCGGGTAAGCCACTGGCGATTGTGCTGGATGGTAAACTTTACTCCGCACCGACGATTCAGGCCGTGCTCTCCAAGAATGCCCAGATCACCGGCAATTTTTCCCAGCGGGAAGCCATTGAGCTGGCGAATGTGCTGAACAATCCGCTGGCGGTGGAGCTGCGGGTGGATCAAATGTATGAAGTCGGCCCGACCATGGCGGCGGATGCGCGTGACAGCTCGATCAATGCCGCACAATGGGGCGCAATCCTTGTCGTGGCCTTCATGCTGGTTTACTATTTTATCGGGGGTCTGGTCGCGGTAACTTCGGCACTGGTCAATATTATCATCGTGCTGGGCGTGCTGGCCAGCTTTGGAGCGACGCTGACGCTGCCGGGGGTGGCCGCGCTGGTGCTCACCCTGGGGATGGGCGTGGACGCCAATATTTTGATCTTCGAGCGTCTCCGAGAGGAGTTGCGCGCGGGCAAGAGCATCAAGAATGCGACTTCCGGTGCCTTCCAGAAGGTGACGTCAACCATCGTGGACGCCAACGTCACGACGCTGATCACGGCCACCATTTTGATCTGGCTCGGCACTGGCCCGGTCAAAGGTTTCGGGATCACGCTGGCGATCGGTATCTGTGCCTCGATTTTCTGCGCCCTGTATGTGACCCGCTTCCTGGTGGACTTTCTGGTTTACCGGATTGGTGTTTCCAATGTGCTGGGGCTCTCGCTCTTTCCCGAAAAGAAAATTGATTTCTTCAAATATCGCAAGGCGGCCTTTGGGGCTTCCTGGCTGCTGGTTTTGGCGGGCGTGATCAGCGTGGTGCTGCACCACGACAACATTTTGGGTAAGGACTTTACCGGCGGTGACGAGATGACGGTCAATTACAGCGAGCGTCTCGATACGAGCGCGATTATGCAGGTGGTGAAGGAGCAGGATCTCGGCGACGTGACTGCGCTCTACCAGACTCTGATCGGCCAGGATCAGGAAGTGCTCAAGGTTCAGACTCCTTTCGATCAGGCTCGTCTGGTGCTGCAAGTGCTGCAACAGGCCTTCCCTGATGCCGGGCTGCAAGAGGCCGGGATTAATCAAATTGGTGCCTCAGTCTCAAAAAATATCCAGTGGAACGCCCTGATCTCAGTGGTCTGTGCCTTGGGGGGCATTTTGCTCTACGTGGCGCTGCGCTTTGAAGTGGGTTATGGCATCGGGGCCGTGGTGGCGACGATTCATGACGTGCTGATGACGATTGGTATCTTTGTGATCTGTGGTGCGCTCGGGATCTTCGTCAGCGGGCAATTTACCGCTCCCATGCTGGCTGCGATTCTGATGATCGTCGGCTATTCGATTAATGATACGATTGTGGTCTTCGACCGCATCCGGGAGGAGCTTGAGCTCAATCCGGGCAGTAACCTGCGCAATATTGTCAATTTGGCAATCAGCCGGGTGATCTCCCGTTCCTTGCTGACAAGTATTACCACTCTGCTGGCAGCTGTATCACTCTATGTGTTTGGCGCGGGGATCATCGTGGATTTCTCCTTTGTCTTTATTGTGGGCATCCTGACCGGGACCTTCTCTTCGATTTTCATCGCCAGCCCGGTCTTTTACTGGTGGCACAAGGGCGACCGCCGCCACGTGGAAGAGCGTGAACTGACCCCGAAGCGCTACGATTGGGAGAGCCAGCAAGAGGCCTAGCCCTCACAGCAATGCATTGGACGACCCCCGAGACTGACGATACCCTCGCCGCTGCCCTGGCGCAGGGGCTCGGAGTCTCGAAGGTTTGCGCCCGGCTGCTGGCTCAGCTGGGACTGCGCTCGAAGGAGTCGGCGGAGGATTTTCTGCGTCCCCGGCTGGCGCATCTGGATAATCCCTTCGCACTGACCAATCTGGAACAAGCTGCCGAGCGCATTGTTGCCGCAGTCAACCAGGCCGAGGATGTGGTTGTGTTTGGGGATTACGATGTGGACGGAGTCACCAGCACGGTGCAGTTGATCGGGATGCTGCAGCACCTTGGGCTGAAGCCGCGCTTTTGTGTGCCCCGGCGGCTGGAGGAGGGTTACGGCCTCAGCCGCGAAGCAATCGACCGGGTGCTGGACGGGGACCTGCCGCAACTCTTCATTGCTCTGGACTGTGGCACCAACGCACACGAACAGGTCGCCTATCTCACCGGGCGCGGGATCGACGTGATCGTGATTGATCATCATCAGGCCAAGGAAGCCCCCGTGAGCGGCTGTATCCTGGTCAACCCGCACGTGCTTGATCCGGCGGATGCTCCCTGGCGTGACCTCTGCACTGCGGGTCTGGTCTTTAAATTACTGCACGGATTGCTGCGCAAGTTGCGCGAGGCTGAAGATGAGCGGGTTAAGGACATCCAGCTCAAGGATACGCTGGATCTGGTCGCCCTGGGCACCATGGCAGATCTGGTGCCGCTGCACCGGGAAAACCGCATCCTTTCCTGGTATGGACTGCGGCATCTGCGGGCGAATGCCCGGGTCGGTATTCGTGCGCTGGCTGAAGTAAGTGGTATCGATCAGCCGGAGCAGATGAGCAGCATGGATATTTCCTTTAAGCTCGGGCCGCGCATCAATGCCTGCGGTCGTCTGGCCGATGCCACGCGGCCAATTGAACTTCTGCTCGGTAAGCATGCCGGCACGTGTCGCGCTGTCGCCCAGGAGCTGGATACCTTGAATAAGGAACGGCAGGGCATCGAGCGTGCGATCACCAAGACCGCCGAGGCCCGTGCCCAGGAAGAATTTGCAGAACTGCCCGGCGTGGTGCTCTATCATGAGGCTTGGCACCCCGGAGTCGTTGGCATCGTAGCCAGCCGCGTGAGCCGCCACCTGCACAAGCCCACCGTGATACTTGGCTCCGAAGCCGGGATCGCGCACGGTTCCGGACGCAGCGTCGCCCAGGTCGATCTGGTCGCGGTCTTTCACCACTGCGCCCACTTACTCGATCATTGGGGTGGCCACCCTATGGCGGCCGGGGTTTCCTTGAAGCCCGAAAACGTCGCCCAATTTACCCGCTGCTTCAATGAGACCTTACTGGCCCTGTATCCCGACGGCCTGCCCGAGCCATCGCTGACCGTAGCTGCCTGGCTGAAGCCGGAGGAACTGAATATCACCCTGCTGACCGAACTCGAGCGCCTGCATCCATTCGGGCAAGCCAACCCCGAGCCGGTCTTCGGTTTGCGGGGCGTGCGGCTCGACCATGCACCCCAAGCCTTTGGCAACGGGAATTTCCGCTTCCGCCTGCCGGTCGGGCCGGGCCGCAGCACTGCCGGTATCGCCTGGAGTTTCCAACAACTACCCGCAGCGGGTCAGCTGATTGATGTGGCCCTGCGCTTTGGCTGGAACCACTGGCGCGGCCAACGCTCCCCGCAAATCACTTTGGTGGACTGGAAAGCGGCTTGCCGTAAGTTTCGTAGCCCTCAACCAGGGTCGTTCCACGATTGACAAGTGGTCAGGCCCAATGCGCCGTCGTCGAAGCGGGAGAGGTCAAGCCACCCGTAACCTAGCCGGGGTTAATATCCGAGCCCCAGTTCAATATGCGCCATGGTCTCCGTCGGCCAGATATGGCACAAAGGTCTCGGCGCATTTTCCGTCGGGCGCAGTGCAAAAACCTCCCCGCCGGCACCCAGAGTCCCCGCCGCCTGTAGCAGAGGAGCGAAGCAGGTGAGCACCATTACGAACAAGAAGCCCGCGAGGTATCGTTGCTGATCTTGCATGCATCGTAATTGACCAGATTTGATACCGTAAAGTGGTCGTTCACCGCAACAATTTACAGGCGACGCCTGGCATGGGCGCTGGGATTCGAACCCAGGACCGTCGGTTTAGAAAACCGATGCTCTATCCAGCTGAGCTACGCCCACATGCTCTAAAATAAAGAGGTTGACGGCGATTCAGTTGTATTGAAAATTAAGCTTGTAACCTGATTTTGTAACCCGCAAGCTTTCGGGCATGCTGAAGCCGTCGAAATCGTCCACGCAATTCCTGAAAGTTGCTGAGTGCCTGTATCGCAATGAGTCATCAGGCGGCTACTATGCTTTAGTGAAGAAGTCAGGCAAGCAAATCCGGCGCTCACTGAAAACAAAGGATCGAAAACTTGCTGAGCGCCGTTTGCGTGAGTTTCGCGAGCAAATCACCGGACTGGATTTCTCCAAGGATCAAGCGTCATTGACCTTTGAGACATTGGCGAAACGCTGGCTCGAAGACAACAGGGTGGGGCTTAAGCCATCTTCTGCGCTGCGGAAGGAAACCAGCGTTCATCAGCTTGAAAAGTATTTTAAGGGCTTGAGGGTCCGCCAGATCACACGCCTGCGCTGTGACGACTGGGCGCAAAAGCGAGCGCCCCACGTGGCGGCTTCTACCTTTAACAACGAGCGGGAAACCTTGATCGCCATTCTTGACTACGGAATGCGCGAGGGGATCACGCTCGAAAATACCGCCCGCGTCACCAAGCGCCGCAAACTCGGCAAGGCTCCGATTCTCATTCCATCGAAAGAGCAATTCCAGACGCTGCTAAAAACGCTTCGCAGTCTTGATATTCGCTATCAGGAGGCGGGCAAGTTCGTTGAACTCTTGGCCTATTCAGGCATGCGGAAAGGGGAGGCAAACGCGATTTGTTGGCAGGATGTAAATTTCAAGCAGGGGAGTTTCACTGTGACCGGGGGTGCGCTTGGCACGAAAAATCATGAGGCCCGAGTGGTGCCGCTCTTTCCGGCATTGGCGGATTTCCTGCGGGGGCTTTGGGATCAACTGGAACAGCCACCGGCACCGGCTGCCCCAATCCTCGGGATCAAGGACGCGAAAAAAGCGCTGATTACCGCCTGCAAAATAGCGGAACTGCCGCACTTCACGCATCACACCATGCGGCATTACTTTGTCAGTAACGCCATCGTGAAAGGAATCGACTTTAAAACCATCGCCTCTTGGGTCGGTCATAAAGACGGGGGCTTGCTGGTCGCCAAGACTTACGGGCATTTGCGGGATACCCATTCCTTTGAAATGGCTAAATTGATGATTTAACCGAGAAGAACTTACAAACTTGAAATCACAAAATGTGATATCAAACAGCGGTCGCGGAGGGCGCAGGAAGCCGCCCCGGGTCTTCACCGAGCATGGCGCACTCATGGCTTCAACCGTGCTCCGGTCCAAGGAAGCAGTCGCCATGAGCGTTTACATCATCGAAGCATTTGTGAAAATGCGGGAAGAAATGACTGCCAACCGCGAAATTCTCCAGAGATTGGCTGAAATTGATAAAAGTCTCATGGAGCACGACACGGCACTATTCGATATTTACAACAAGCTTTTGCCGCTACTCGAACCACCGATGGAAGCAGGCGAAAAGCGCAAGATGGGCTTTTCTGCTGACTGAAGGTCTGGCCTGGCCGTGCTTGAGCGCTTCCTTGATCCGAAGGAAAACCCGCAAGTCGAGATCACCGACGACGAAGTCACAAAATACCCCAAACTGAAGGACTTCGAACCGTCTCGGTCAAAGCGACTCGGATCCAGGAACGCAACGTCCAGATTTCCTCCTCCTTATGGGAGATCGTCGACGCCGGATAAGACATAGACCAGGCCCGATGGCGGGCGCGCGCCAGCGCGACCGCCATCGGGCCTTTTCCTTGTTTACACAGTCAATAACTGTCCCAGCGCCGGAAACACAAAGCCCTGTTGAATCATAGTGCAGGATTCGCTATCATGTCAGATTTGATCGTAGCTCAATAAGCAAAACGCATTTATCCGCCTAGTAAGACGTTTGGGATTGCCCCCTCAGCATGATAGCGCAAAATAAACTAACAATTTGTTCGCTAGATAGAAATACGATTACGTCTTGCCCAAATCATCCCCCTTCCCAAGAATCACACTAGCCGATGCCAATAAACCAAAAAGAAATCTCTCAGAAGGTAGAAGATAGCATTTCCCAACTGTTTGAAGAACTCCGTTCGGGAATGTCTGAACGTGAAGATTCTCGTGCATTTGGTGCGATGATCGAAAGGCGAATCACAGATAACTGGGAGAGTATTTGTCAGGATTTGGGGTATCCTGCGCTTGAGAGGCCCGGCAGGAGAACGATATTTGATTTTGCTTTTCAAAGCGGTAATCAAACCGTCGGAATAGACGTAAAGACAAAAGATTTAGATTCTACAAGATATTCAGATGGAGGAATTTGCGCTGTTGGAAACCTGCTAAAGTATCTTGCGAATGATAATGGAGTCTTCCTAATAGCTGAATTCGGGCACAATAAAGCTTCTGATCGAACAGAGAGAAGAGATATTGAATACATACGGGTCGCGCCATTCGTGGTATTACCCCAGAACGCATACAGAATTGAGAACCTGGGAACAGGACAAGTGCGCCTAAATTACACCTTGAACCAAGTCTGGGATGAAATTGAATGGGATCGTGAGCTCACAGAGTTCTATGATATGTTCATTGAATTGGCGATTACTCACTACAAAAGAGTCAGCCGAGATGCAGTGAAACGAATTGAAGCACTTGAGAGATTTAAAGCAAATGGTTACCAAAACTTTAGTTTCGGCCGAGGATAGAATCGGAGAGGTATTCACTCCCTTACCGTGGGCTGAATGGCTGATTTCGCGATTCGGTATCTATGACAGGTGGATTGGAGGAGAGACTGTCTGCGATCCAACTGCTGGAACGGGAGTCTTTGCAGACGCCCTAATTGGCCTAGCAAAGAGTCGACTGGTTGAGATTACTGATGAAATGATCGGTAGAATATTCCTGTTTGAAATTCAACCAAGAAATCTAGACATCATCAGAGCAAGACTCAAAGAAAGACATTGTGTTAACTTTCCAGAGAGCAATCTACTTGAAAGAGATGTTATTATCGATCCGATTGAGCAATCATTTGATATTCTAGTTGGCAACCCGCCTTGGGCCAACTTTACCGATTTACCAGTCCACTATAAGGACGCCTTGAAAAACTACTTTATCGAGTATGGACTTGTTCCAGACAGAAAAGCGGTTCTTCTAGGTTCATCGCGAACGGATATTGCTGCCTTGGTAATTAAAGCGGTTATTCATAAAATGCTTAAAAATGGCGGAGACGGCTATTTTTACGCTCCGCTCTCCCTTTTTACTGGTGACGATGCTCATATTGGTTTTCGGGATTACAGGTCTAAGTTTGAAAAATTCAGCGTTAAAGAGATTTTTGAGTTCAATGGTGAAAAGGTCTTTGAAGGAATTGGAACCTCTTATTGTGCATGTCACTTTAATAAAGGAACAGAGCAGAACTTCCCTGTTCCATATTACAGAGGATCAAAAGATAGTTTCATATCTTACCGAGCAGCACCTTTGAAGGTATCGAACGATGCTCTACGAGTCTCAGATTTTGATGGCCCCGAAGATTTAGATATAGAAGTCACTATTAAAGAATACCAGAAACCCCGTCAGGGGGTTAATTCATGCGGAGCAAGTTCTGTTTTTATCTTTGATGAAAAACCTACTTTTATAGATAAAGATTTTATTTTTCCGCTAGCATCCAAGGAGATTTGGCGGAGTGACACTAGAGAACCTTCCAAGTGGATTTTTCTTCCTTATAGCAAGGATGATGGCAGACCACTCACCAAGGAAGAAATTGAAAAGATTGAGGGCTTCGATTACCTTCTGCGTCATGAGGAAATTTTGAAATCAAGGAAAGGAACCTTGATTCAAAACTCTATAAGCAAGGGAATTTGGTGGTCTTTGCTAGGCGTCGGACCCTATTCTTTTGCTCCCTATAAAGTCATATGGGAAGCTTATGGAAAGCATACATTCAATCCTTTAGTTCTGAGAAGCTACGAAGATCAGTCATGGCAGGGCAATCAAGCAATGCACGCATTCATTCCGTGCTACACAGAAGAGGACGCTTTTAGAATTTGCGAAGAACTAAAATGCCCGCAGATTTCAAGGCTCTTGGCTGAACTGAATGGGCAGGGTAAATGTAATTTTGCACAACCCGGAAAAATAAAAAAGATATTGAGATTCTCGGAAACGTCTTCTGAGCAGATGCTGCTCTTGGAGCCCGAAACCGATGCTCTATCCAGCTGAGCTACGCCCACAGATAATTTAAGCATGAGCATTGCTGACGTTTCTTTGTGCTGGCAAGAAAATCCAGCTGTGTTGGAAAATTTGCTGTCCGGTAATTTGCAGATTCGTGCGTGAGTGAGGCAGCGTCGGTTTTGCCGGTATTTTTTGAATGGCATTCCCGGCTCTTCTGGTATTGGTATATCATCCTATGATCCGGCCCGTGAACACATTAACCCTGGAGGCATGCAGGCAGTCGTTTTGAATAAAGATGAATCCCTTGAATTCGTCACACCTGAGCGGTGTTCGATTTTGGAGCTGTCGAATGATGCGGGGGACCCGGATCTGTCGGTCGCCCGGGCGCGGGTGGCAGCGGGCGTGACGACGGCATGGCATTGCCTGGAGGGCATCGCCGAGCGCTATGTGATTTTGTCCGGCTCTGGGCGGGTAGAAGTCGGTGGAATGGATGCATGCGTGGTAACTTGCGGCGATGTGGTGCGTATTCCTCCCGGGGTGCGTCAGCGCATTTGTAATACCGGTGAGGGAGACTTGGTTTTTCTGGCGCTCTGCACACCGCGTTTTCGCCAGGAGTGCTACCGGCATTTGGAAGCATGAGTGCGCGAATTTCTTTACTGCTGCTGACGTGCTGGCTGGTCGCCTGTGAGCCACGCGAGGAAGTCGCCCGGAGTGCGCTGCCGCTGGAGCTGGTGGAGCAGGGGGTGCGGTTGATGCCGGTACATTGCAATACTTGCCACGGCGTGGGCGAATTCGGGATCGACGAAATGCTGGCTCCGCCGCTGTGGGGGGTGCGGGCGCATTATTTGGCACACTTCCCCGAGCCGGATGCCTTTGTGGATGCGATAACGGAATTTCTGCTTGAGCCCCAGGCAGAAGCGAGCCGCGTGCCATTGGAGCTGGCGCACTATGGCCTCAAGGCACCGGTCTCGTTGACTGAGTCGGAGCTGCGCGCGGTAGCCTGGGCGGTCTTTGCCGGGCAAGTGGAGCGGCCGGTTTGGGCGCGTGAATACCGAAAGCGCCACCAGGACTGTTCCGCGCGCTGGTAAGGGGTCGGCTGGCGCGGAACTGTTCATTCCCGCGGCGGGATCGTGCTCGCGCGCCGTAATTCGGGCGGGAGACGCGTGTGCGGCTGTTGGATTTGTTTCAAATTAAGTTGCTTTCGGGTGCGGCTTGGCCAGTTTGTGAATCAACCCTGCAGTGTTCGAGACTTAACGGAGTTCTGTCCTTTACTCTTTAGCAATCGGGAGCTTGCCCCGGGCGGTGGCTGTCCAGCCGTAAATCGGAAGACAAAAACTCGTCAGGAGAGCACCCACCTTAGACGCAAAAGGCTCAAGAACTCCCCATATACGGCACATGCGGGGCCTTTTTTAGCTCGAACTATGCTGCCTCAAACTATTATTGCCAAAAAACGTGACGGACTGGCCTTGTCCCGCAACGAGATCGAGCAGTTTATCGCTGGTGTCGTTTCCGGCGAATTTGCCGACTATCAGGCTGCGGCGCTGCTGATGGCAGTGGTGCTCAAGGGGATGTCGATCGAAGAGACTACCTGGCTGACCGATGCGATGATGCGCTCGGGGCGGGTGGTGGAGCTGCCTGAAATCAGCCAGCCCAAGGTGGATAAGCACTCGACCGGCGGGGTGGGTGATAAAATCTCGTTGATTCTGGCACCTCTTGCGGCCGCCTGCGGGCTCTGTGTGCCGATGATGAGCGGGCGCGGGCTCGGGCATACCGGTGGCACGCTGGATAAACTGGAGGCGATCCCCGGGTTTTCTGTGGACCTGAGTGATACCGCCTATCGCCGGCAGTTGCAGGAGATTCATCTGGCCATGATCGGGCAGTCTGCGGATATGGTGCCGGCCGACCGCAAACTGTATGCTTTGCGCGACGTGACGGCGACCGTTGAGAGCATCCCGCTTATTTGTGCCAGTATTCTGAGTAAAAAACTGGCTGAGGGCATTGATGCACTGGTGCTGGATGTGAAGTGCGGCAATGGAGCGTTTATGAAAAACGGGGCGCAGGCACGGGAGTTGGCTGAGGCACTGGTTGCGATCAGTCGCGGGATTGGCAAGCCCACGACAGCCCTGATCACCAGCATGGAGCAACCGCTGGGGCGTGCGGTGGGCAACAGCCTCGAAGTGATCGAAGCGATCGAATGTTTACAGGGTAGGGGACCAGCGGATTTGATGGAGGTAACTTATGCGCTGACGGCAGAGATGTTGGTTTTAGCCGGGGTTTGCGAGAGTCCGGCTGCCGCGCAGACACGCATGGAAGATGCCATCACTGATGGACGTGCCTGGCAGACTTTCCGAGATTTGGTGCAGGCCCAGGGTGGCGATGTGGCCGCCATTGAGGCGACTGAACGGTTGCCGCAGGCAGCGCATCTTATGGAGCTCTGCTACCAGGACCCGGATCCGGCCTATATCGCCAAGCTGGACGCGCTCGCGGTGGGCGAAGCCGCGCGTCTGCTGGGTGCTGGCCGGGCGAATCTTGCATCCGCAATCGACCTGGCGGTCGGCTTTGTCTTTGTCAGGAAGTTGGGCGATCCGGTCCAGCCCGGCGATGTCGTCGTTGCGATCCACTACAATGATGCTGCAAAACTGGCAGCTGCCCGCGAGCACTTGCTAACGGGGATCAAATACTCGTTTCAACCACCCGAATTAACCCCTTTGATCATTGACCGCCTAGCGTAGTCCGGTCTGTTGCCATCTCATGAATATATCCCAGGAAATTGCAAATTTCCAACCTACGATCGGACTCATCCTGGGCTCGGGACTCGGCTTCTTTGCCGACGACCGCATCGATATCGCGGGGCGCGTGGCCTACAGCGGGATTGACGGTTTTCCGGTCTCCACCGTGCCGGGCCATGCCGGGCAGTTTGTGTATGGGCAGCTTGACGGAAAACGCGTGCTTTGTATGCAGGGGCGCTTCCACTATTACGAAGGCTACACCATGGCGCAGCTTACCCTGCCGATCCGGCTCATGCACCGCGTGGGGGTCAAAACCCTGATCGTCACGAACGCGGCGGGTGGCATTAACCGGAACTTCACCCCGGGCGATTTTATGCTACTAAGCGATCACATTAATTTCCTTGGGACCAATCCTCTGATTGGTGACCGGAGCGAGGACGGCGTCCGCTTTCCGGATATGTCATCGGTTTATGATCCGCAGCTGCGTGCGCAGTTAAGAGCCTGGGCAGACGCAAAGAACTTCGGTCTCAAAGAAGGCGTTTACCTGGCAGCGACGGGCCCGAGTTTTGAGACTCCGGCTGAGATCCGGGCTTTTGCGGCCTTGGGAGCCGATGCGGTAGGGATGTCCACCGTGCCGGAAGCCATCGTCGCCCGCAAGCTCGGCATGCGGGTGCTGGGGGTTTCCTGTATCACCAATGCGGCGGCAGGCATTTCCAAATGCGCACTGACGCACGAGGAAGTTGCCGAAACGGCGGAACGGGTGCGTTCGCAGTTTGCGGACTTGCTTACTGCGGCAGTTTCGCTTTGTTGATGAGTGATGACGATTGAGCTTTCCGAGCATCCACTGGTGCAGCATCACCTGACGATTCTGCGGGATATCCATACCGCAGCTTCCGCATTTCGCCAAGCCTGTTCCGGTATGACGCAGATTCTGGTGGCCGAAGCGGCCCGCAGCTTAAAAGTCGAGGCACTTACGGTCCGGACTCCGCTGGAGGAAACGGCTGGATTCCGTATCGCCGCCTCGGTGGTTTTCGTGCCGATCCTGCGGGCCGGACTCGGCATGTTGGATGATGCCATGGCGACCATTCCTGATTCCAGTGTGGGTTATATTGGACTGGAGCGGGATGAGTCCACTGCGGTGGCGAGTTGTTATTATGCTAAAATGCCCCAACTTGGTTCTGAATCGCAAGTCTTTGTGCTCGACCCCATGCTGGCGACCGGCGGCTCCGCAGTGCAATCTGTCGATCAGCTCAAGCAGTGTGGGGCGCAACACATTTCCATGATCTGCATCATCGCTGCTCCCGAGGGCATCGAATCCCTGAAGACGGCACATCCGGAGGTCCGGATTATTGCTGGAAAAATCGACCGCCAGCTCAATGCGCAAAAATATATCCTGCCCGGACTGGGTGATTTTGGCGACCGGCTCTTTAATACCTAGTTTAATTTTAATTAGTTTTGCCCACCTCGGGCGCAACTTGTGCAGAATGACTGCATGCATGCCGGAACGGCTGCCGGGCGATACTTATGCTTCGAAATGCCGCTCAAATTCGCTCCATGAAGTCTCGCGGTAGGTGGCTTTGCCGGACGGGGAGGTGTGCGGAATCTCACAGTTGAGCAAATCCTCCGCCAATTGTTGTGCGGTATGCTCGTTCATTAAGTCATTTTTCTGGTAACTGCCTTCCGCCGCCAGTTGAGCCACCGTTTGCCAGACGAGCTCGTCAGCGTCACGGCTGCTGCTGCGCTGGCGCAGCAGCTCAACGCTATCCCGGATAAAGATCACGGCGGCGGCTGGATCCAACCAGGCCGGCACTGCCTCAATCCGATAAAAATTGCGCCCAAATTCCTCAATGTGAAAGCCCCCGTGATTGAGTAATTCCAGCGACTCTTTTAAAGTTGCCGCTGCCATCGGCTCCAATTCAATCGGCTCGGGAATGAGTAAGCCCTGGCTCGGAGGCTTGGCATCTCCAAAGGATTTTTGTATGCGTTCAAAGCGCACCCGCTGATCGGCATGCCGCAGGTGCAACAGGATCAGACCCTGCGGGCAGTCAAAGAGTGCATAACGGTTCCTCAGTAAACGGATGAATTGCCAGTCGTGACGATTGGTGGGGATAACTTTGGCTGCCGTGACAGGTGTTGTTGGACTTGTGGCCAGCGATGAGGCGTCTCTGGCGGCAGCGGCAGCGATGGAGTCGCGGCGCGTCGTCAACTCTTCCGGGCGAATTGCTGGTCGTGGAACTGGGGTGGGGGTGGCGGACGCCGATGAAGTTGGCTTGGTCTGGGTTTCTTTCGCACTTGAGTCGGATGCCCCGGTCGCTCGGCTCACGGACTCGGATCCGCTGTCCCGGTAATTGGCGAGTGTTTCACTGATCGCCCCCAGCACAAAGCGCCGGACTTGACCATCATTGCGAAAACGCACTTCACGTTTGGCCGGGTGCACGTTGACATCCACTTCCTGCGGGTGAATATTCAGGAAAAGAAATGCTGGCGGATAGCGGCCCTTTTGAATCCGCCCGTGGTAAGCATCAAGCACTGCAAAGCCCAGAGTCCGGCTGTCCACCGGGCGGCGGTTGACCAGCGTGACCAGTTCGCGCCGGGTCGAGCGACCGATGCCAGGCTTCGCAGTCAGGCCGGAAAGCTGGTAGTTTTCGTCCGCAGATGTGACGGAGACAGGTATTAAGTCCTGTGCCAGGGAGCGACCCCAGATTTCGCCAATCCGGTCCACTAAATTCTCGCAGGCGGGGGATTGAAATAAGCTGCGCCCGTTTTCCAGTAAGCGGAACCCAATCCGCGGGTTGGCGATGGCAAAAAGGCGGCAGAGGTAGGTAATATGGGCGGTTTCCGTGGCATCCGTCTTTAGAAATTTGCGGCGGGCCGGCACTGAGTTGAACAACTGGTAGACTTCAATGAGCGTGCCGACCGGCATGCCGCAGTCCTTCTTATGCAGTAATTTTCCGCCGTTGACCAACACTTCGGTTCCGTGTGGAAAGTCCGCTTGGCGGGTGCGCAGCGTGAAACGTGAGACTGAGGCAATGGAGGGCAGGGCTTCGCCGCGAAAACCAAAACTCAGGATTTCATTCAGGTCCTGCGCACTTTTGATTTTACTGGTGGCATGGCGTTCAAGCGCGAGTAAAGCTTCGTCGGGACTCATGCCAGCACCGTTATCCTCTACCCGAATGTAGGATTTGCCCCCATTGCGAAATTCGATTTCGATCCGGCTTGCTCCGGAATCGATACTATTCTCCACCAGTTCCTTGACCACGGCCGCCGGGCGCTCAATCACCTCACCTGCAGCAATCTGGTTGGCGACCTGGTCGGATAATATACGAATTGATGGCATGCTTGAATGGAAGAGCAATATATTGATAAACTCAGGGCACTGGCTGCAAAACAAAACCGCCGCACCTTAACAATGTCGGCTTTATCCATACCCTATTTCTCCGTCCGCAATCCCGGCTGGCAATCCTCAATCTCCCCGAGTGCTGTTCGCAATACTATCGGACCTTTGAGAAAATAAAACAGCCAGTTTAT
>Ga0100402_1000684_pt1 | contig 39775 bp, 40 predicted proteins | sample CryGeyme20150102_FD_80419 | JGI IMG/M metagenome (GOLD analysis project Ga0100402, IMG submission 80419) | Groundwater microbial communities from Crystal Geyser aquifers in Utah, USA - Crystal Geyser metaG 2015-0102 | ecosystem: Environmental > Aquatic > Deep subsurface > Groundwater | place... | reverse complement strand
GGGAGATAATTAAAGATATGGAATCTCAAACTCCTATGAACAGATTATTAGAGGGAGATGTTGGTACTGGGAAAACTTTGGTAGCTATTATTGTTATGTTTAATGTATTTTTATCTGGAAAACAATCTGCATTTATGACTCCAACTGAGATTTTAGCAACTCAACATTTTGAGACTCTCTTAGATTTTTTTAGGAGTAAAAAATTGAAAAACAGACCTACTATTGCACTTCTCACTTCAAAAGAATCTAGAATTTCTGTTGAACCAGAATTAGGAGATTGGATAAACATTAAAAAAACTGACCTCTTAAAGAAATTAGAGTTAGGAAAAATTGATATGATTGTTGGTACTCATAGTTTAATTTCTGATAAAGTTATTTATAATGATCTTGCTCTCACTATCGTCGACGAACAACATAGATTTGGTGTAAAACAAAGAGCCGAATTACAAAATGCAATTACTAAAAGTAAAGATAAAACTTCAAAAACTATCTCTCATTTATTATCAATGACTGCTACTCCAATTCCAAGAACTCTTGCATTGAGTTTGTATGGAGATTTAGATATTTCTTTGCTTGATGAATATCCTATTGGTAGAAAAACTATCAAAACAAAATTGGTAAAAAACTCTGAGAGAGACTCTGCTTATAAATTTATGAAAAAACATATTGAATCTGGAAGACAGATATTTTTCATTTGTCCTAAAATAGAATCTGATGAAAAATCTGAGGTTAAATCGATAGAAGAAGTTTATGATGATTTGACCCAAAATATTTTCCCTGAATTTAAAATAGAAATGTTACATGGAAAAATGAAAACTGATAAAAAAGATAAGTTAATGCAGGATTTCAAAAATCATAAATTTGATATTCTAGTATCTACATCTGTAATTGAAGTTGGTGTAAATATTCCTAATGCTAGTATTATTGTTATTGAAGGAGCTGAAAGATTTGGATTGTCTCAATTACATCAATTTAGAGGAAGAGTTGGGCGAGGTGAATATCAATCTTTTTGTTTCTTATTTGATACGAATGAGGATAAATCTCCTGTCAATGAAAGGTTAATATCTCTAGAACAAGCAAGTAATGGATTTGAGTTAGCTGAACTAGATCTCAAACTAAGAGGGCCTGGTCAATTTATTGGTCATAATCAATCTGGAATGGCTGATATTAGTATGATTGCTCTTACTGATACTTATCTTATAAATCTTGCTAAAAATCTTGCTAAAAAAACTTTACAGCTAGATAATTCTCTCACTAATTTTCCTTATTTAAAATGGAAACTTTCTCATTTTCAGGAGATTGTGCATTTTGAGTAGTGTATACTTAAATTTAGGCTTATTATTTGCCTTTAATACATTTTTTATTATATAAAGTTTAAATTACAAAGTAAAAATGGATATTTTTTGGACTCTATTTCTTGAAATATCCTTGATTTTTTAAATATCTAATTATAGATTCAAAATATTGTAGAAAAGTTGGTGAATATTCAAGATTTGGTTGGAACCATGCTCTTACATTTTTTTCATCAAAACCTTTTGGTCCCCAATCTAAAGGATATTGTAATTCATGTACTAAAGCATCTATCTTATCAATACCATTTGCAAATTTAGATTCCTCTGATACTTTTTCACGATATTCTGTATCATAATTTACTAATTTTTGATCAAGCTTTAAAGGCAATCTCTTTGATAAAATCGGAACAGACTCAATTTCAGCTTTCTCTTTATAAAGCCTTTCTTCTCTATCAGCAATTCCTGTATCTCTAACCACAATCTCAATATCATCATGATATAAGATCATATCATATATTTTTAATTTATTCAAATGGAAAAACTCTGGTTCTGTTGTGACAAAAAAGTCAACCAATTTCAAGCTAGAAAATATATGTTCTGCTGTAGTTTCTCTTCTTTTATAAAAAATATTATCTTTTTCATCATGATAATAATTAGAATTATTTCTAGGTATTTGTTTTAATTTATAAAATTCTAACACTTTTAAGAAATTTTCAAAGTAATCTGATTTCATACTTATTCCCCAGACTAAAGTTTATTATATTTTGTACTGTTATTTTTAGATTTTTCTACTGGATATTTTTTAATATTTTTATCCATTTTTCTATCCATTGCCTCAATTACATAAACTCCTACAGAATCAGCTAAAGCAAATAGATATGTGGCAACATCTGCAATTTCTTCGGCTAAATTTTCTTTTTCTTTAATAGAAATGTTTTGACTTTCCTCCATATTAGACCATTGAAAAAATTCCAAAACTTCTGTAGCCTCTAAAGTTAAAGAAATCGCAAGATTTTTAGGATTATGAAATTGTTTCCAATTACGATCATCTCTCATCTTGAAAAATTTCCGCATAACTGATTCTAAAGATTTATTATTATTCATAAAAACTTAATTTAGTTTATAAAAGCATATATATTTTACACCAATCTATGAAAAAGATGAGAAACATCGAGAACAAAGTTGATTGGGAAAAGATAAAGAAAAGAGAGGAAGAGAAGTGGTTAGATAAAGGTTTGAATGCTCTTTTTATTCGAAACAAGTTATAATCTTTTTAAATATCTTCCATTTATTCATTTTACACCGTTGCATTAGATTTCTGAGGCGAAGATGTATATATTTTATCATAATAATCAAGTTTTTACAAAAAATACAAAATTAAAAACAGGAGACAATCTTCTAATAACTTTGAAAATACAAGATTATACTGTATAATATATAAAGTTGAGTATGCCAATGTAGTTTAATGGGCAAAACAATGCACTCGTAAAGCATAATAATGAGTTCGAATCTCATCTTTGGCTCCAATATATAAAAACCTAGTTTATTTTATAATTATGAATAATATACCAAATTATATTTTTGAAATTTTAAACTTATTAGAAAAAAATCATTTTAAAGCATATATTATTGGGGGTGCTGTAAGAGATTTTTTATTACAAAAAGAATCTAAAGATTGGGATTTAGCTACTAATGCTACTCCTGACGAAATCCAAAATATTTTTCCTGATTCAGTTTATGAAAATACTTTTGGGACAGTAGGGATAAAAATTAGATTAGAAGAAGAAACTAAAATAGTAGAAGTGACTACTTTCAGGAAAGATTCCTTATATGAAGATAATCGTAGACCAAAATCTGTCGAATATGTTAATAGTTTAGATGATGATGTCAAAAGAAGAGATTTTACGGTTAATGCTATGGCAATGAATCATAATTTAGAGATAACTGATTTAATTAATGGTAAAAATGATCTTGAATCAAAATTAATTCGTACGGTTGGAAATCCCCAAGAAAGATTTTCTGAAGATGCATTAAGATTATTAAGAGCTATTAGGTTTGCAACAGAATTAAATTTTGATATAGAAAGTGAAACTTGGAAAGCCATCCAGAATTTAGCTCCTAGTTTATCTACCATCTCACAAGAAAGAATACGGGATGAATTTGTGAAAATAATTATGACAAAAGATGCTATGAAAGGTATTCAATTATTAGAATCATCTGGATTATTACAATATATTATACCGGAATTAAGAGAAGGTATAAATGTTACTCAAAACGGGCATCATATTTATGATGTCTGGGAACATTTACTTAGAACAATGGATTATGCTTGTTATAATAATTGGAGTTTGGACATTAGAATAGCTGGATTGCTTCACGACATCGCAAAACCTAGAACTAAAGAAGGAGAAGGTAAATACTCTACTTTCCATAATCATGAAATTGTTGGTGCTAGTATGAGTTATGAAATTCTAAATAGATTAAGATTCCCCAAAAAATTTGCAGGTAGAATATCTAAATTGGTAAGATACCATATGTTTTATTATGATACAGAAGATGTAACTGAATCGTCCGTGAGAAAATTAGTCTATAATGTAGGTACAGAAAATATTAAAGATCTAATAAAACTAAGAGAATGTGACAGAATCGGTTCAGGAACACCTAAAGCAAGACCTTATCGTCTTAGACATTTTGAATATATGGCCGAAAAAGTAATTACAGATCCAATTAATTTATCTATGTTAAAAATTAATGGAGATATTCTTATTAAGGATTTAAAATTTAAGCCTGGACCTACAATTGGAGCTATTCTGAATGTTCTATTAGCTGAAATTATAGAAAATCCATCCTTAAACAATATTGATTATTTATATAAAAGAGCCCGAGAATTAGAAAAAGAAAATTTATCTGAATTAAAAAAACAATCCCTAGAAATTATAAAGCAAACAAATTTTGAACAAGACTTAAAAATAAAACAGAAATACCATGTATAAAAATCAATATATAAATAGTCTTTATCAAAATACACTATGGCATCTCCAACAGCATTCCCCTGTTTTTGCTTGGATAGAATCTCCTATGCCAAAAAAAGATTTGGTAAAAGATAATCAAGAGTTTTTAGTTCTTCATATCAATAAAACTTGTATAGAAAAAGCCATCTCTATACATACTGAAGATGGTATATTCATACAAGAAAAAGAAATATTGAATTTATCATTAATAAAAAATCATATTGAATTATTTGAAATTATATTACATCAATTAAAACCTGATATTAATGTTATTTCAATTAATTTATCTCTAAAAATCCAACCTATTTTAAGGGAATATAAGTTAGATGGAAAATTTATTAAAGAGAAACCTGATTTCCTAAAAAGTTTATCTGATAATTTATTTGGTTTAGAATTAGAAAATTATATTTACACAAAAAGACATAAAAAGGTAAAGGTAGTAATTGCACATGATACGACTTGCCTGACATTAGCCGGATATCAAGAGATAATTAATCCAGAAGCTGTCGTATCTTGTATCATAGATTATGGGACAAATTTTGCATTTCTTTATAACAATACTACTATTAATTTAGAATCTGGACACTTTCATGACTTTGATATACCAAAAAACACTTTGATTATTGATGATGATTCTCAATATAAAAATGGCTATCTGTTTGAAAAATCTGTCTCGGGAGAATATCTATACTTACATTATAATATAGAAGCAAAAAAACTTAATTTACCTGAAATATTAGATTCTAAGGAGTTATCTATTTTATCTTCAAAAAATGATTCTTCTACCGAATCTAAACTTGCCCAAAATATAATACAAATGTCTGCTGAATTAATAGGAGCACAAATTGCAGCAATGCATGTTTTTTATGGTAAATCCTTGTTACATATAATAATAAAAGGTTATCTATTCCAAGATGTATTTAATTATAAAATAATTGTAGAGAATACTTTAGAAAGCTTCAATGTACCTATTCATAAAATAGATTGGATAACAGTAGAAGAAGATGCTTTATTAGGATCTGCTTGGCTAGTAAAAAAATTTTAAAGTTAAAGTTTCCAGTTATCTTCTAATTTTGAGCTTAGTAAATCATTTATAGACTTTACTAAATCTTCCTTCTTCTTTTTGATTGCTAAGTCTAATAAATATCTCATGCTTAATGCATCTTGAATTAAAGTTGAGCTAGCATTTTTCCTTATATAAATACCTCCGACTTTAAGAACTCCAATATACTCTTGTTTACAAATAATAGGTACATCTCCAAATTCAGAGACTTCCAAGATTAGTAATTGTTTATTTTCATATATTGATTTAGTTATATTATATGCTGGAACAGGATCTAAATATTGAGCTAAAGTCTGGTCTAATTTCGTTCTATCTAGAGTAGATATATCATAATCTGACAATCCTTTGATTTGTCTACTGTCTGAGACCCCAAATATCAACATTCCTCCCCCTAGTATATTAGACATAGCAGCTATATGCTTAACTACCTTTGCTTTCTTATAATCAGTGAACTCATACCAATTAAACTCAACTTTGAAGTCTATATGATTCGTTTCAAAACCATATTTTATTATTTTATCTAGTAATATTTTATTATATTTCATATTTTATAACTTGATAAATAAATTATCTTGTTTTGATTGTGTATATGAGAGGACTTGAACCTCCACGGTACTTTTTATTTTCCCACAAGCACCTCAAGCTTGCGTGTCTACCATTCCACCACACATACAATTTATAGAGGAAAAGGCAGTCTAATAAATCTAGTCTGCCTTTACTGTTCCATCTAATCCCTTTTTCTTTTCTTTCAATCTATACTTTTTCCCAACAGATTCTCTTAAGTAATATAGTTTTGCTCTTCTTACTTTATTTCTTTTAACTATTTCTAATCTATCAATATTAGGAGAATATACAGGGAATATTCTTTCAACTCCTATCCCCATAGATACTTTTCTTACTGTGAATGTAGATGAAGGATCGTCTTCTCCTCTTTTTGCAATAACTGTTCCTTCAAAAATCTGGATTCTTTGTTTTGTTCCTTCTATGATTTTTTGATGAACTTTAACTGTATCTCCTATATGTAACGGCTCAAATGGCAATATATTCTTTTCCATAATAATATCTTAAATCAATTTTTAAAATGTTTATAATTTATCAACATTTTTGGTGGGCAATGTAGGATTCGAACCTACGACCCTCTCGGTGTAAACGAGATGCTCTAACCAACTGAGCCAATTGCCCCTCTAGTAATAAATTTGATTATTAGTCAATATCTAGACTGTGACGATGAGTGGATTTGAACCACCGACCCCAGGCTTATGAGTCCTGTGCTCTAACCAACTGAGCTACATCGCCTATCAAATTATGTGGCGGGAGTAGGACTTGAACCTACAACCTCCGGGTTATGAGCCCGACGAGCTACCATTGCTCTATCCCGCAAATAAATATTTGTATTACCAAAGTAACATATATATTATACATTATATTAATAATTTTGCAATAGTCTATTTTTAAATATTATGCTATAATAGTAAATATACTTTTTATAATAATTAAAGAATGAGATTTTTAGATAAAATATCAAATTTTACAAAAAAAATTAAGAGAAAAAAATTAATTTTTATTTATATACCTTTAACAATAATATTTGTAATATTATCATACTTTCTATTTGTAAACTATGAAAGTGAATCTTATAAAAAAGAACGAAAAGAAGCTATAGATAATGGTTTGAAACCCATAGAAATAATCTCTGTCATAGATGGCAAAAGACAACCTATTAATTTGAGTAATACTTATAATCTATTACTTCTTAATATCTTATCAGATGAAGAAAATACTTTGTCTGAATCTGAACTAACATCTGATCTTTTATCTTTGATTGACATAAGAGATATAAACATGCCTGTTTTACCTGAAGAATATTTTAAATTTGAGATTATTACATCCAAAAAATCTATTGAAAAATATCTAACAACAGTGTATAATCTATATGAAGAGTATCCTAATGATTTTGATTATAAAGAATTGTTTACCTATGCAGAAAATAATGACTTTAACAAGATAAATCAATTATTAGAAAATAATAAAAATATATACCTTAAATTACTAGACATGAAAATACCAAAAGAAACAAAATCAATTCATAAAAGTTATATTTTATCACTACAAATAAATAACAGCCTTTTATTAAGCATGTTAAAATATCAAGAAGATCCCCTGATGGTTTCATTTAATAATGACATAAAGAACAACTTATCACCTATCATATCTGATACATTAAGATTGAATCTTGATCTTATAGATAAAAAATATAAAATTAATTATAGATATAATTAGAGAATTATGAAAAAAATATTATTATCATTAATCATAATCACATCATACTTATCACAAAATATAGTTAATGCTGTTACTTATGATTTTGCTAATGATGTTACATTAACTCCTTATGATTTAGCTACTGATGGTGGTGCTGAATATATAGAAGGTTTTTTGAATAGTGAAGTAGGTATATTTAATGATAAAAGACCTCCAGAGACAGATCCTATAACTACAGATACTAGAAACCAAGGAGGTGTAAGTTGTGGTTCTGGATTTTGTAATGTAGGATATAAATGTGATAAAAGATTTCTAGCTGTACTACCAGAAAATGATACTGATATATTAGGGTTTTTTGAAAGATTAATTCAAGACATAGAAGAATATACTAAAGCATTTATTTTAGGTAATGGAGAAGATGCTGCTCCCAATCCAATATTCAAATGTTCTTTAGTTAGTCCAATAAATTTAAGTAAATATAAAGATGGAAATAAACCCAATACTATAGGAGATATAGCATCAAAAGGATTAGCATTAGAAGATACTTTGAATCAAGGTATTAATTTCTTAAATGATTTAGGAGGTTTTAATATAGGGCTTTTAACTCCTATATCTGATGTAATGTCTTCTCTTAATTCTCTTACGGATAGTATTCCTGGAGTAAGTTTGTTCAAGGGATTTTTTGGAGCTATGAATCAAGATAAAAGTGTGAGTAAATACTTTAGCGGAGTTGACCCTAAAACAGGTAGGAACACAGCTGACCTAAGTAAAGGGGTTATGGATCCAGGAGTACCTGTAAATATAATAAACAAAGAAGCTCTACCTGTAGAAATATTTGGGAATTTGCCTTTACCTGTTACATTATCAGAGCCAGGACCAATAGATGTCAAAATTTTAGCGGATCAACAAAGTCAATATGATGATATTTTAGAGAAACAAAATAAAAATACAGCTTATCAATCACTTGAGATAGGAAAAGTTACTTTTGACTCATTGAGTAATTCATCTTTAGTAACAAATCCCTATAGTATATTTGTTATTGAACCCGAGATTTTATCCTTAACTGAAATGAATAAAAATGTTCTTTCTACTCTTGCTAATCAACCAGAATATAGTATAGAAAATATAGCTAAATATCAAGAAGAATATGCAAAAAAAGTATCAAAAATAATTTCACCTACATATACATTTGAATTAGATGAGAGATTAAAGCTAAATAATGATTTTAAATCTAACTTCTGTCCTGATGATACCAAAGAAAGTGCTGGATGTGTACTCTCAGATTTATATAGTAGTAAAAATTATGTTGAGGATGCTATTAGATCTGATGAACTTAATAGACAATTAGCTCTTGGGGAAGCTAAGGCTGCAAATCAATTTGCCACAGAAAACCCTTATCTTAATCAAACAGATAATACAGATCCATTTAAACAAGTTATTCTAAAACCAGGAAAAGAAATTGAAGATTTAAAGAAAGAGTATAATAAATTAGAAATAGATAAATTAAAATCTGCAACAGATTGTTTTAGTACTAATCCAGAAGGACTTGTAGATGCTACATTAAAACCATTTGTTAAAAATCAAGCTATTCAATTAATAAGAACTGGTCCTCAAACAACACAAGATATTGGAGATAATTTACAAGCTCAATTAGAAGATGTTGGGCAAAAATATTTAGATGGACTAACCTCTGGTGTAAAATGTAGTGTAGCAAGAGAATTAAATAGTATTGGATCTAGATTACTTGGAGACTTGGTAACATCAATAGGCGTTGACTTAGGTGACTTCCAAAGTCCATTTGATGGAACTCAAACTCCTAATATATTAACTGACTTGGTAGCTCAAGGATGGCTACCTTCTTGGCAAGAAATTAATCAATCCGGAGGTATAGATCCTTCTGCATGGGGTCTTGATCCGAATATATTACCTACAGTTAATAGTAATATATCTCAACTTGATCAGATTTTGAGAGACTATAATGAATATAAAAATAATCTAGAAAATGAATAATTTTATAATAAAAATATTAAAAGCAAAATATACAAATTTATTTATAATAATTTTGATATCTATTATTGTATTTTCTGATATAAAAATTACACTAGCAGACGGAGTTTTGGGAACTATAGGAGAAATAGGTGCTGGTGCTATTAGTGGTCCACTTGGATTAATTAATAAAGCTATAGGAATTACTGGTACTCAGCTTGTTAGTAAATTATTAAATTCTGCTTTAAGCTTCGATAATTTCTTCTCAGTTGGAGTAACTGCAGGATGGGAAGCTGTCAGAGACTTTGCTAATTTATTCTTTGCATTGATCCTTTTGGTAATGGCTATCTCAACTGTCTTAGATATAGGAGCTTTGAGTAACTATTCTGCAAAAAGAATGCTACCTAGCTTCATTATGACTGTTTTATTAATCAATTTTAGTAAATCTATAGTTGGTATTTTTGTAGATATTAGCCAAATAATAATGTTAGAATTTTATAATGCTATAGTTGCTGGGGGTAGTGGTATTCATGATGTTCTTTTAAATCAAGGTAATTTAAGTTCCTTACAAGATAATAATTGGTTTGATGGTCAAGTTGATGCTCTTACAACAAATTTAATAACCTTTTTCTTACTATTAATAGTTACATTTGTTCTACTGTGGATAGCACTTACTTTATGGATAAGGGTAGCTACAATCTGGATTTTGATTATAACTTCGCCGCTAGCTTTTATGTCTATGACCTTTCCTCCACTTAAAAGTGTATGGAGTAAATGGATGAGTGAATTACAAAAAGTCTTAACAGAAGGTCCAATGTTACTTTTCTATTTATATTTAGCTGTGATAGTCCTTAGAGCTTCTGGCTTAAATTCAGTCGAATCAGGAAAATTAGATATTTCAAGTTATGCTATTTCTATTATTCTATTTATTTATGCAAAAATAGCAGCTGAATCTGCTGCTGCATCTGCCCCTGGATTTGCTAAGAATATAGTGAGTACAGTAGGTTCCGTAGCCACACTTGGTCTTAGTAAGCCTGCTGGTGTAGGTGGAAATATGAATACGGGAGATTTATTAAAATCTGGAGGTAAAATTAGTGATAAATTAGTAGGAGGTGGAACTAGAGGATTACAAAATCTAACTGGTGTAGCAGCTAGTGGATTAAAAAGAGTTGGGATAAATCAAGTTTTTGGAAGAGATGTTGGGGCAATAAAATTAAATGATGTTTACGAAGACCGTAAAGATGATGCTATATCTAATTGGGAGAAATTCAATCCTATTAGTAAAACTAATAAGGAGGCTGATATATCTAGAAGGAAATCTGAAAGAATGAGATATGAGGAATCCAAAGGTATAAAGTCATCTCCAGAATTAAGAGCTGCTCAAAAGAAATCTGTAGATGCTTTTCAAAAAAGTTATGAAGATCAAGATATGGCTCTATCTGATATGTTAGATGAAATGGTAAAAATAGAAAGAGATCCTAATAAAAACCTTGATAAAATGCAAGCTTTATATCAATTAATTCAAGCTCAAAAAAATGGAACAGATACATTAAGAAAAAGATATGCATCTGAAGGTATTAGAAGTTCATCTGATAATGCTGAAGATTTTCATCTTGAATTCATAGAGAGTTCACTGAATGCTAGAGGTGATGGATCTATTATGCAATCTATAACTAAAAAAGCTGCTCAAAATAATAAAGATAATTCATTTGGTAGAGTAATGGAAATTATTGGTAATAGATTCACAGAAAATGGAGTTTTAAGAGGAGGTATAAAAGGTCCAAATGCTGATGATCTATATAATCCTTCTGGTAATCTTGATTATTCTAAAGTAGCAAAAAAGAGTTTTGATGAAAATGCTAGTTTCCCAGATAAATTAAAAAATATTCCTACTATAGACGCATCTCCAGCAACAACAGCAACTAGCACAGAACTATTAAGATCTGAGACTATGTTAAAAGAATTCTTAGCATCAATAACTCCAACCTCAATAACTGCTAATGCTAGTAAATTTAAATCTCTAACAGCTAAAAAGGTATCCTTCTTGAAAGATATGCAAACTAGGGCAAAAACATTAACTACAGATGAGAGAGATAAACTTGTTGAAATAATTAAAATTATTTAATAATCCTTAACCATGACACTACAAGAAATACAGTCTAAAATTAATATTTATATAAAAGATTCTGAGTATAGAGATGCCTATGATTTAGCCTTTAATATAGAAACCACTTTACAAAAAAATCCTCAGATCAAAGAAAAGAATCCTAAAGAATATAAATCTTTATTTAATATGATATTAGTCTTATACACTCTAGGATTAAAATTTGTTAAAAAAGAAACCTTTGAGAATTTAATAAAACAAAATTTAGTAAAAATACTATCCATAACTTTCAAATTCAAACCAGAAGATTCTTTTATAGCATTAATAGAAAGTAAATATTCCATATATTATGAAATCTCCAGAAAAAACTATATAATAGATGATTGTCTTCCTCTTGTGAAAGAATGCCAAGATACCTTAGGAAATCAATATTTAAAACTATCTACAGATCAACCAAAAGAAAATCCTACTATAAAGAATTGGTTAGAATATTATGATAGGCAAACCAAAATTGGAATGAAGTCAAATTTTGAGAGATCTAAATTCTTAAGTAATGATCCTTATGTAATGAATTTATCAAATCAAGATAAAGATGTACTTCGTAATATTTTATATTTTTATGATTATCTACATTCTCCAAAACTTGATTATTTAGATGAAGAAGAAAAATTATTCCTAAAAGAGTTAGAAGAAGAAAATAAGAATCAAGAATCTAATAATGCTTACACCATAAACGATTCCATACAAGATATCTCCAAACCAATAAGTGAAATAATTACTCCTGAAGAAGTAAAAAAACCAGAGATTAAACTTCCTGAAATTCCAAAAGAGAGCCTAAATATTAAAGATATTTTAGCAAAAGTTGAAGCAAAAGAAACTAACAAAGAAATTTTAGATAAAGGTATACTTGTAAAAGAAAATAAGCAAGACAAAATTGAAGAAGAGGCAGAGTCAAAAGAGATAATAAAAAAAGAACCTTATTCAAAAATATTAGATCTAAAAAATAATAAATTCCCTTCCGAAGATAAAAAACTTTTACAAATCACACCTAAAGCTAGAAAACCTATAGTATTATCTATGCCAAAGAAAATTATTCCAGGAAACACAGTTAATTTAAGAGACTTAAAGAAATAAAAATATGCTACAATATAATATTCCACAATTTATAGATTCAGAAGATAAAATTATAGGTCCAGTAACTATAAGACAAATGGCTTATCTTGCTATAGGAACAGTTATAATAGGATTTCTTTGGATGTACAAGCCAAATACAATTATTTTCTTTTTAATGGCAGTTCCTATAGGATTAATTTTCTTAGCTTTTGCCTTTTTCAAAATTAATGGGCTTAACTTTGAAGTAATGTTAGCTAATATATTTTCATTTATAACAAAGCCCACACTTATGTTATGGTCAAGACAAACAGAAAATAAAGAACCTATTATAAAAGTTGTGATAGAAAAAAGGAATACAACAAATCTAATTAATAATGAATATAGCCAATCTAAAGTTGAAGAGTTAGCTTGGCTAATGGATACATATGGACAAAACAAACCTCAGAAAATATATGATCCTACACTAGATAAACCTCTTTAAAACTAAAATTATCATCTAATTTTCTATCATATCTCTATCTATATTAACTTCTATAGATTCTACATCTTTTGATTTATCAATATTTTCAGTAGAATATTCCTCAGAATCATTAGATGTATTTTCTTCTTGTATTGTCGAAGTCAAATCCGTTACAATTCCAGTATTTTTAATATCTTTAACTTCTGTATAAAATTTATTAATATTACTTTTCATAGAAAAAATAAATATTGTTATGATAGCTATTGATGATACAACAAATAATATTATCGCTATATTTAATCTTGTTTTATAATCTAATTTCTGTATATCTTGTAATTTTATCATAAATATATCATTCTAAATTGCTCATATCTAATATATTATATATTTTATTATCTGTAATATTATTAATATAAATATATCCATTATGTATTAACATACTATCTAAATCAAAGTCTCTTAAATTAATCTGTTCTTGATTTTCGGTTCCTAAATTTAATTGAGATATATTTGTTTTGGTAGAGATTTGAGTTACCCAATTATAACGATATATATTATTTTCTGTAATTGTATAAAATTCTCTTTCAATATCACTCCAAACAACATTTTTAGGGTCAACATAAAAAGCTAGTTGATTTAATTTTACATTATTATTTGTATAATCATAAATATAAGATACTCCATCTACTTCCAAAATTCCTTTATTAAATAATCCTCCTAATTTTATAGATATACTTTCTAATCCTTGAGCTATCTGATATTCTTTTTGATCCACATATCTATAAATATTTAAACTTGCTTGATAAAATAGATTTTTATCAGAAACCTGTATCCATTTGATATTTTGTCTATTTGATAATAATTCATTTGCCCCTGTTGAAAAATTATATTTATAAATTTGTGAAGTTTCGGAATCCTTATCAAAAAGAAAGTAAGCATTATCTTCATAATTATCTATTTCTACCTGATCAACTTCTGATGGCACTTCTATTTTTTTATTATTTTTTATATCAAATATACTATAGATATCATCTTTTTTATAAACTAAATAATTTTTGAATTTTTTTTCACTTATATAAGCTTCTTCAACATTTGTATCTGGTATCTTCCCTATATATTCTGATGTTACATAATCCTTAGATTCTTTTATTTCTCCATTAGATTTATTAATAAATATAAATCTATTTTCCTGTTTTAATGGGCTTGATACAACTACTTGATTATCTTCTGTTGTCTCAATAGCCTCTATAAATTCGTACCCTCTTGTATCTTCAGAAATAACTTCATCTGAATCTGATTCGGGAACATTATCTATTTGATTATTTTCTCCATTTATTAGTGTATCAATAGGATCTTCTTTTTCACCAAAAATATTAAATACAAAATAAGATATTACTCCTATAGATATAACTAATATTATTCCAACTACTAATAAAATTATTTTGTTCTTTTGATTATTCATATAAATTTAATTTAACCTTTTATTATTGCATATTTTGACATATAAAAACCACCAATTCCTACAAAACCAAGTACTACTAAACCTAAATATCTATCTAAAAAAGGATTTTTATTTTCTAATTCACTATTTTCTTCTGTATCTAATGCTTCCAAATTCTTATTTATTAATATAGTTTTATCTAAAAATAATGTTCTATTTGAATCAGTAACTGTTATGTATACCCTATAAAATTTATTAGGATCTACTTTTAATTTAAACTTTTCATTTTGTCCTGTTATAGTTTCTTCATTTACTCTATAAACATAATTTAACTTTGTATTAGAATTAATATTACTAATATTAGATATAAATTCTAACTCAGTTTCATTATTAAGAGATAAATTATTTATATCTAAAGGTAAATTATTGTCTGATAGATTATTCACATCTACTCGTAATACAGGACTTTTGATTGATATAGTAGATTTCCCATAGTATTTTGATATACCTGTTATAGAATCTTTTACAATAGCTTGTATTATATATTCTGATCCTACTCCTTTATTTTCTAAAAATTCAAGCTTATTCCCTATTATATCAACTGGCTCACCGTTAACAGTCCAGTCTATAATATCATCTTTTTTATCTATATATGGTACTGTAACTTCTATTTTATCACCAGCAGCTGGAGATAAAGGAGTATAGTCTAATGAAATTTCATCTATCATCTCAATTGGGATAAAACCTTCTCTTATTTGGCCATTAGGGAATGTTACTTTTACTCTAATCTGGTATTTACCTAATTCTCGAAATGTATATTGAAATTCAGGTGTATCTAAATTTTCTTTTGTTTCTAAAATTTTATCTCCCTGAGTTATTGAAAATGTATATTTCGCTTTATCAAAATCTAATGTAGGGTCTAGGCTTATTTTAAAAATAGATATATCAATAGGTTCATTTAGGAATAAATATTTATTTTTTATTAATATTTTTACATCACCTATAGATTCACTATCTGTATAAAAAGTATCTTTATAGACACTTTCTTTAAGATATTCATCTATAAATAAATTTAGTTCTTCCTGAGTTTGAAATTCTTCATTTGTAGTATCTAGATTTGTATTCAATGGTGTTGTTGTATTAGAATTACTACCTTTTTCAATTTCTGATTTGGCTTCTGTCAATAATTTTAATAGCTGATCTGTAACATCATTTGCTAATACTGTTTTACTATAAAATAAAGTACTTAATATCAAAGATAGAAAGATTATAAATTTATAACTCACACTCCTATTTATATTCATATTTAAATTGAATTTTATATTATTAATTATATCACATTTATGGATTATTTCTATGTTTATTTATCGATTTCATTTGATCTACCTGTAACAATACCAACACTCTTTAGAGACACCTTACCTTTCATTTTTTGGATTGTATCCTTTATTTTATTAATTTGTGTAGCAAATTTACCCCAAGAATTACTTCTTTTTCTCATAATAACTATAACAGCTAATGTATAAGTTGGAGATATATCTCCTAAAAAAGGTATTAGCTCCACTATGGTAGCTATGATTATCATTATAACTGAAAAAAACACATTTTTTAATTTTTCAGATATTAACATCTGGTTAATTTTGGATAATATAGAACTCATAATGTTAGATTGATTTCTACCACCAGAACCACTTTGATTAGAACGAAATGAATCTTTTAATTTAGTTATTTCATCTAATGCCCACTTTATATCAGCTAATCTTTGAGAATTATTCAGTATAAAAGAAGAAATACTACCTATTCCATCTAAAATAAAAGAAAATGGAATCCCTACTCCTGCAAAACTAAGAGCAAACATAATATAACCCAAAAAATCTAATATAACAGATACTCCGATCAACATATACAAAAAAAGTGCTTTTGGGACCTTAGTTTCTTCTGGTTTATTTGTTTCGCTCATTATATAAAAATTTGATGATATACTCTCATTATAACATAAAATTTTGACATTTTATACAATTTATATTAATATAAATCTATATATAAAATAACTTCTAATTAACCATATGTTGTAAAGATTATGTTAAAATTTAAATCATTATTAAGATTTTAATGTAATTATTATGGAAAATTTATATATTCTCGGTTTAGTAGAAAAAGAAAACAAAAGACAAAAAGAAACTATAAGATTGATAGCCTCAGAAAATTTTGTGTCAAATGATATTTTATCAGTCTTGGGAAGTTCTCTTACTAATAAATATAGTGAAGGGTACCCTTATAAAAGATATTATCGCGGGCAGCAATTTATTGATGAAATAGAACAAAGAACTATTGATTTAGCTAAATTAGTATTCGGAGCAAAATTTGCTAATGTACAAGCTTATTCTGGTAGCCCTGCTAATCTTGCAATTTACAAAGCTCTTCTTAATCCTTATGATACAGTTATGGGACTAGATTTATTTTCTGGAGGACATTTGACTCATGGGTTTAGGGTTAGTATAACTGGGCAATGGTTTGATTCTAAACCTTACTCTGTTTCTCCTGCTAATTTTTTGATTGATTATGATAACTTAGAAAAGTTAGCTCTAGAGCATAAACCTAAATTAATCATTTCTGGACTGAGTGGTTATCCAAGAGAAATTGATTTTGAGAGAATTGGTAATATTGCAAAAAAAACCGGAGCTTATCATTTGGCAGATATTTCTCATATTTCTGGGATTGTATCTACTAATAATCATCCTAATCCTTTTCCCTTTGCAGATATAGTTATGACAACAACTCATAAATTATTAAGAGGACCAAGAGGGGCTTTGATATTGACAAATGACAAGATTTTGGCAGATAAAATTGATAAGTCAGTTTTCCCTGGATTACAAGGAGGACCTCATATGAATAATATTGCAGGAATTGGAATTGCCCTAGAACAAGCTTTATCTCCAGATTATAAAGATTATATCAAACAAGTCTTAATCAATGCTAAAATTTTGGCTCAAGAATTAATAAAATTAGGGTTTGAAGTTATCACTGGAGGTACAGATAATCATTTAATCTTATTAGACCTAAGAAAAAATGAAATTGATGGAGAAACTTTTAGTCAAGCTCTAGAAAAAGCCAATATTGAGACAAATAAGAATACTATTCCTTTTGATCCAGCTCCTCCGACCAAAGCAAATGGGCTCAGAATTGGGACTCCAGCTATGACAACAATTGGTATGATGGAAAAAGAAATGATATTTATTGCTAAATCTCTAAGACAAGTCCTAGATAATTATCAAGATGATAAAGTCTTAGCAGAGATTAAACAAAATAATATACAATTTATGTCTAAATTCAAAATATGAAATTACTTTATGGGAAAACTATAGCAGAAAAGATTTATAAAGATATATTAGCCAAACCTTTTGTATCAAAAAAAACTCTTGCCATAATTTTAATTGGAGATAATTCAGCTTCTGAAATTTATATCAAAAATAAACGAATAGCTTTACAAAAATTAGGTGGTGAGACTATTATATTTAGATTAGAAGAAAAAATTAATCAAGAAGAAGTAGAAAATCTTATTATAAAATTAAATTCGGATAAATCAATAGATGGAATTATTTTACAATTACCTATAGCTGATCAATTTAACAAAAACCAATTACTATCTTTGATTGATAAAAATAAAGATGTAGATGGCCTAAATCCCTACAATCTTGGGAATTTAATTCAATCAGATTATAGTAAATCTTATATTCCTGCTACTCCATTCGCTGTCATGAAAATATTATCTTTCTATCAAATAGATATAGAAAGTAAAAATATTGTGATTATTAATAATAGCCTTCTATTTGGGAAACCTCTAGCTATGCTTCTTTCAAATAAATTAGCTACTGTCACTATTTGTAATCACAAAACTCAAAATATCAAAGATTTTACTCTAAAAGCAGATATTGTAATTTCGGCTGTTGGTAAAGCTAAAATTTGGGATAAATCTTTTCTTACAAATAATCAAACAATAATTGATGTCGGGATTAGTAAAGATGAGGATGGAAAAATTAGTGGTGACTTTGATTTTGATTCAATACAAAATTTAGATATAAATTATACCCCTGTACCTGGTGGAGTTGGTCCTGTAACAATCGCTTGTTTGCTTCATAATCTTTATTCGTAGAATAATTCTGACTAAAAATTTACATTCTCAAACAAAAAACCGAGTAAATTAATACTCGGTGTATTTTTTAATGTAAATTTAATTTATCTTTACCAAATTTTTCGATAAATAAAGCCATATTTTCTTTAAAAAGGTTTTGGTTCAGAAAAATATAATCTCCAACATATTCAGGTAAATTACCATATAATAAAATAAGTGATCTTAAATCTAACACCCCACCTACATATTCAGGTAAACTAGTATCTAATGATGTAAGAGAGCTTAAATAAAAATAACCTTCCACATGCTTAGGTAAACTACCTCTTAATAAAGTAAGATTGCTTAAATTTAAGTTTCCATTAACATGTTCAGGCAATTCTTGATATAAGGAAGTAAGAGAGCTTAAATTTAAACCACCACCAATATATTCAGGTAAACTAGTATCTAACGATGTAAGAGATCCTAAATCTAAATTACCTCCAACATATTTAGGTAAATTTTTTTCATATGATTTAAGAGATCCTAAATCTAAATTACCTCCAACATATTTAGGTAAATCTTTTTCATATGATTTAAGAGATCTTAAATTTAAATCACCTCCAACATATTTAGGTAAATCTTTTTCATATGATTTAAGAGATCTTAAATCTAAATTACCTCCAACATATTTAGGTAAATTACTATTTAAATAAGTAATAGAACTTAAAGTTAAGTACCCAAAGACATACTTAGGTAAATTAGCATTTAATTCATTAAGATAAGTTAAAAATAAATCCCCACGAATATATCTAGGTAAATCACCATTAAAGGAAACCACCCCCTCTAAATCTAAATCACCCCAATGATAAATAATATCACCATATAGGGCATCCTCTTCAGTAAAGCTAATTTGATCTTCTTTACATCCAAAAATAAAGGCCAAATCTTTTTTCTTGTCTCTTTCATTTTTAGAATTAAGAATTTCTTCTATTCGGGTATCTCTCTCATATCCAAATCCTTGAATCTTACCATCAATTTCATATAATAATCTCAACTCGTTTTTATCAAGAGAAATTTCATTTTCCCATTTTTCGTATATTTTAGTAAGAACATCAATATCTGAATCAGATTTAGAAAAGTTCATAATCTTTCTTTGATTTGATAAAGTACAAGCTAAGTATATCTTATATTTGTATTTTTATCAAGTATAATTAACATAAAATATTTATAATAATCTCTTTAATACACTTGCTTTTATCTCTAATTTATATTACAATATGATTTGTTCTTGTTCTTTTTAATATTATGAGAAATAACAATCAGGGTCAAATCAAAACTATAGTACTTGATATTGATGGTACAATTACTAAAGAAGGTGATTTAGTTTCTCCTGAAACTATAAATATTCTTGGTAAAATCTGTATCCAAAATCATTTATCATTAGTATTTTTGACAGGCAGAGCATTTTGTCTTGTAAAATATATCATAGATGAATTTCATAATCAGTTTGGTGATATTTCTTTTATAAAAGGAGTATTGTCAGAATTAGGTACTAGATTCACTAATAACCATGGGGAAGAAATCTGGGTGAGATATCTTGATATAGACACTAAGAGTACTCTTTTAAAATTTTTATCCCCTAAGAAAATGTTCTTATTTCATGGAGAAAAAAATGGATATTATCTATATTCAGATCAAGAATCCGTTCTTTTATCTTGGGAGCAAAAGTTTAGTAAATATGGTTCCCAAATGTTTTATTTAAAATCTAATGATTATAAATTTTTAATAAATTTATTTTTATTAGATCAAAAAGTATCAATAATAAGAACTGGATCTAAATTACCAAAAAATTGTATATTAGATACAACCTATAATCCAAAACATAATCTTTGGGAATTATCTCCTCTTCAATCGAAAAAGAATGGTCTAATAAGATATGCTATAGAAAATAATTTAAGCACAAGAAGTATACTTTTTGCAGGTAATGAACCTGCAGATCATAGTGTCTTTGAGCTTAATTTGGGATTATCAGTTTATGTTGGAGAAAATTCTTTAGAAAGTTTAGATTATTCTTTAAAATATCCCAGTGAACTTTTATCTCTACTACAAATATTATTTCCCATAAAATAATAGATCATCTTATAAACTTAACACTTCTTTGTATTATAAAGAGGTGTTTTTTTAATTAAATTATGTTATAATCTAATTATATGAATTTAAATAATAAAAAATGAATATTATTTTGATAGGAGAGCCTAAAATTGGTAAAAGCACACTACTCTCTAAATCTATTAATCAAATTAATTCTCCTTTGATTAAATTTCAGGGGGTTATATCGAAAGAAATAAGGGATGAAAACCAAATTAGGCAAGGATTCAGAGCTATTACAAGCTCAGGTGTAAATGAAATTTTTGCTCACAAAAAAGATATTGAATCTAAATTGACTGTTGGTGAATATAAAATTGATAATCAGGCTATAAAAGAAACTTTTATTTATCAAATTGATCAATTTCTAGATAGTAAAGATGATTTTTTTTATCTTGATGAAATAGGAAGAATTCAAATGGCATCAATTGAGTTTCGTACAAGCTACCCAAAATTATTAATTGATCCAAGACCATTAGTGGCTACAGTCTCTAATGATGAACCTTGGACTAAAGATTTAACTGGAAGATTAAATTCATTTGTAATTGAAGTAAATTTATTTAATCGGGATAGTTTGGCTGATACTCTGACTTCAATAATGAAAGGGTTAATTTTTATACCAAAATTAAATGAAGATCAAATATATTATCTAATCCAAAAAGCTCGATATTATCTTAATATTAATAATCACACTTTAGTTCAGTATTTATTTGAAAGAACTACTAAATATTTGGTTGAGAAAAGATTTAAATATCTATCAGAAGATGAGATTATAGTAGAAGGAGATCGTGAGAGACATAGAATTTTGGTTATAAAAGAAGGTCAATATGTCTGTGATTGTAATTTATTTAATGGTAGAAATGAATTCGATGGACAATATGGAGATTGCCCACATATTCAAACTCTAAGATTGGATAAATTAACTACAAAATAATTTCAAATACTGTTTTATTATTTTTCCTAAAATATTTTATACTTCCATTATTATCTTTAATAATTTTCTTTACAATAGCAAGTCCTAGTCCAAATCCCTTTTTGTTTCTCGATTGATCTGCCATAAAAAATCTATCAAAAATTTTATGTTTGTCATTCTCTGAGACTCCTTTACCATTGTCTATGACTTGAATAACCACTCTATCTTCATCAGAAAATAAATCTATTTTTTTAAATAACTTTATCTCTATCTCTGATTTTCCATATTTGATAGCATTTTCTATTAAATTATGGATTACCCTACCAAATGATATTGGATCTATTTTTTTAAAAAAAGCTTTATCTGGCCAATTCCAAAAATAAGTTATTTTTTTCTCTGACATTAATGATTCAAATTTATTGATCTCTTTTTGTATAATATTTCTTAGATCATAAGATTCTTTTTGATTTGAACTTGTATTACTCAAAGCCAAAAGATTATCTGTTAATTTATTTAAATCTTTAATTTGATCTAATGTTAACTTAAGTTTATTTAGTAATTCTTGTTTAGACACATTCTTATCAAATAAAATAGTATCCAAATTGGTATAAATAACTGTCAAAGGAGTTCTTAGTTCATGAGAAGCATCTTCTACAAATTGGGATTGTATCTCAAAAGATTCCTTTAATCTAACTGACATTTCATTGAAACTTTTAGCAAGACTACCTATTTCATCTTCTGATACTATATCAGCTTGAGAACCTAAAGAAGATTCTTGTAAAGAATTAATTTTCTTTTGCAAAAGACTTAGTGGCTCTAAAGATTTATAAGCTATTATATAACCCAAAATAAAGCTAAATCCTGCCAAAGGGAAAAGGGTAAACAAACTAGCCTGTTTTATATTAGCTAAATCATCTTGTCTAATTTGTTTAATTCTTTCTTGCTCTATTAGATCTAAATCTATAAATGGTCTTTGTTGAAATACCCTATAATTTCTTGGTGGATTTTTTTGTAGAATATCATTGATATATAGATTTATACCTAATACAAAAGTTCCACTAAATAAAAACAAAACTAAAGAATAAATTAATGCTAATCTAAACTTTATACTTTTAAAAAATTTAATTTTATCTGATAACATAACCTTTACCTATTATTGTATGAATAATTTTTTTGTCTTTATCAATTTTTTTCCTTAAAGTTTTAATATTAGTTCTTACAGTCTGTGTAAACATATCTATTTCTCTATCCCAAACATGTTCTAATAATTCTTCTTGACTAATAATTTCTCCCCTCTTTTTCAAAAGATATTCTAAAATTCCATATTCTTTATTGTTTAAAATAATTTCTTGATTATTTTTTTTAATTAATCTTTGTTGGAAATTTATATATAAATCATTTATCTCTACTATATCTTCCTTATAATTCATATTTCTTCTGATAATAGCTTGGATTCTAAATAATAATTCTTGGAAATTAAATGGTTTAGTCATATAATCATCAGTCCCAGCTCCAAAACCTTCCAATACATTTTCTTTGCCACTTTTTGCGGTTAACATTAGAATAGGGTAATTTTTATGATTTTCTCTTAGTTTTTTTGCGAGAGCTATTCCACTCATTTTTGGTAAATTTAGATCCAATATAATACAATCATATTGATTTTGCATAGCTAAGCTATATCCAGATTCTCCATCTAAAGCTTTATCCACAGCATAATTTTGCTTTTCTAGAGCTTGTACAAGAGGTTCTAATATAAATTTTTCATCTTCTACTATTAATAATCTCATATTTTTATAATTATGTTTTTATTATACCATAAATTTAAAATTGAGTTACCATTAATAATTAACAGTAACCCAATTTATATTAATCTATTTTGTAGGCATAAATTAATTTAATATTTACTTAACTTATTTATTAAATCTTCCCATACCCCTATCTTGCCCATCTCTGTCACCATGACCACCTTTCATTCCTTTTTTTGGTAAATCATTATCTTCTGCAAATTGTCTTCCTTCTTCTCTTAATTCATCAAGAGCTGTTTCTTTCTCTTCTTCTGTTTTATCACTATTTAGAATATCATTTCTCTTTGTATCCATTTCCTTAAAATGATTTTCCATCAGAGCTTTTTGTTCTTCAGTGATTTTACCATCAGATACAAGTTCAGCTAATCTTTCATTATGTCTTGCAATTCTCTCTTCTTCAAAGACTTTACTTACTTCTGTCTTATCAAGTGAGAATCTTTCTGCAATTTTTTCTACAATATTAGTAGAATTATTCGTATCAGGACTTGCATTTACTGCTGATAGATTTGCTACTCCTAGCATTGCTACCAATCCTAATGTTGTTCCTGCAACTAGACTATATTTGGTTACTTTTTTCATATACTTATTATTTAATACTTACTTATTATTCTAATAGATGAGCTCTATCTATTAGATATTATTAGTATATATTATTCTATATGAAATTGCTGTGAAGTTTTTTATGTAAAAATTAATTATTTTCAATCTATATTAAAACATGTCCAATTACAAGATACCGTTATTAAATTATTACTAGCACTTCTGGCTCTAAGAGTCCAATTATTTTTATTACCAACAATTTCACACTGAGCATCAGGATGAACATTCTCATTATCTGGGTCAAATCTTACTCTAGATAATGCACATATATCTTTATTAGAAGTTGCAGTACTCATACTCTGTCCACTAGTCTTATTAACTCCTGAACTACTAATTTGTTGTTGAGTGATTGAATCAAGCCTACTAGTAAGAGTACTTATGTTAGTAATAAGAGGGGAAATACTACTATCAACATATCTCTTGTTAACTAAAGAAAGTTCACCTTTAGTATTTATTTGCTGATTTGTTCTATCTAAAGTAGAGTCTCCTTTAATCACTATAGAATTTAATCTAGTATTACTACTTGGATCTAAATAATACTCATTATTTGCAGCTGTATCATATAATGCTCCATAAAAGTATATATTATCACCATCTACTCTAAATTGATTTGTATTACCAACTTGTAATTTATTAGTTATTGTTAAATCTTTTAAATTAGAAGTTCCATCTGGATCTAAAATATATGTTGGATTACCGATAGCTTTAATAGAATTAACCTGAACATCACCATAAAATGTAGCTTTTGCACTACCTGCTAAAAGTAAATTTGATCCATCTTTAAAATCAACTGTACTATAAACATCTGCATATGTACCACCAGCTAAGATTAATTTTGAGCCTGATTGCAAATCTAATGTACTACCTCCTTTCATATATAAATTACCATAAAAGTTTGATGATGTCCCAGATGCAGTAGAGAAATATCCCAAAACATCTATAGTATTTGCATTTAAAGAATTAAAGTTACTAAAACCATCTAAATCTAATTGATTTCCAGAGAATGGATCTTTAATAACACCATATAGATCAAGATTTCTAATTACAGATTTTACATTTGGATCTAAATAATAGAATTCTGATGCACCAGGTGAGTTATCTGTAAATTTTGGAGCTTTAATTTCTTCTAATGATTGAAACCCTCCTTCTTTTGTTTGATCGTTACTACTCTCATTAATAGGCTTATAAACTCCAGAATTATTTCCTGGAGTAGCAGCATTTAAACTTGCTAGGGATATCCCCCCTATACTTATTATCAATGATCCTCCTAAGATTAATGTATTTATTATTTTACTTCTTTTCATATAATTTATTCTACATTATTATTATTGAATATTATTCTTAATGCTTTAACTTCACTCTTGCCTATTACATTATCTTCTGACATAACTCTAATATTACTGTCTGATTTAAGCTCATTAAATGGGACTTCAACTTCTAAAAATGGTAATTCTGGAGAGATTTGGTCTTCTGGATTTTCATTTCTTTTTCTATTATAATTTTCCAAATCTATTCTTTGTTGTTCTGGTGTCTTCATTGATTGTTTTACGATTTTTGTATTCTCATCCAGTATAACTGTTATGTTCTTATTATTTAGATTTACTATCAATTCTTTATCTGATTTTTTTTCTATAATATTTCCTGAAAAAGATGTCATCATTTCTATTCTTGGAAATAGATCTTCTGATTGGATTGTATTATTAATTCCTGATTTATTATTAATAATTGTATTACTATTTTGGGTAAGAGATTGATTTATAATAATTATCAATCCTGTTGTAAGTACTCCTATAAATAATCCTGCTATAAATATTATTATACCTATTTTTTTTAAATTTGTAGTATTCATATTAAGTTTGTATTAATTTATAATATCAGATAATAATTATTATCTACTTTTTTTATTATACCATTATCTAAAAGATTAGTATATACTGGTGTAGATTTATTATATATTTTCATATTAAGATTATACCTATTTAATTTTAAAACACATATACATACAACCATTATAATATGAATTGTTAGATCTCATCTTCCATTTACCGTCTTCCACATATAATCCACAAGCAGATTGTTTACCTGGTTCATCCGAAGGAACAAAACCACTAATACTACATATATATTCTGGATAATTATAACTTGTAACTTGTGTAGTACCACCTCTATTTTTTAAAATTCCAGCACCTGGACCTACAAAATTAAATCCTGTAGGAGATACTTCAAGTTCACCTTTATTATCATCAACATATTTTTTATTAACAATATTATTAGGAAGAGTTGGATAATCTGTTATATTACCACTTTTTATACTTAAACTACTTCCTCTTATTGCTCCTGAATTATTTATTGTAGCAACATTAGTATTTGAAGTATTTTTAACAATTATTCCACCTGTTGCTGTTAATCTACCGACTGTTAATCCTCCTGTCTTTGTTTGTGCATTACTACTTTCATTTATAGGTTTAAATACTCCTGAATTATCACCAACTGTAGATGCATTAATACTTGCTATTGATATTAATCCTATACTTATTATCAGTGATCCTCCTAAAATTAAACCATTCATTAAACTAATTTTCTTCATACTATTTTAAAATTTAATTACCAATAAAAACTATTCTCAATGCTTTAATTTGATCTTTACCCACAACATTTTCTTCTGATACTATATTAATATTTTGTCCTAAATTCAATTCATTTAAAGTAATTTCTTTCTCTACATATGAGTCTTCTAGTACTATAGTTTCATCATTTGGATTTTCTTTAATTTTTCTATCATAATTTTCTAAATCTAATAACTGTTGTTCTTCTGTTTTCATTTCTTGTTTTATTATTTTTGTATTTTCATCAAGTATAACTATTATATTTTTATTATTTATACTTACAATTAATTCTTTATCTGATTTTTTTTCTATTAATTGGGATGGAAAAGAATTAGTATCTACAAATTCAGGATATAAATCTTCGAATTGAATTGTATTACTAAAATTAGTATTTCCTGTTTTATTCAAATATTGCTGAATATTAAATATTACTAACATGATAAAAATACCTAGAGATAAACCTGCAACAAGCATTATTATAGATATTTTTCTTAGATTATTTGTGTTGTTATCAAAATTCATATTATTTTATAATATTAAGTAATTATCTTTATCTATTTTTTTTATTATACCATTATCTAAAAGATTAGTATATACTGGTGTTTTTTCTATTTCTGTGGATAACTTAACTATAGTTATTTTTTCTTCAGTTAATTCTAGCTTATCTGCTAATTCTTGATTGAACTTTGATTCTTCTAAAACTTTTATATTTTTTAAGTTAGAAGAAATAAATCCGTCTAAATTCTGTATTTGATTATTAATATTTGGGTTTTCTTCCTGACCTTCTTTTACCATAACTTGCACTTCTAATAAGTTAGCATCTGAATACTCACAATTAAACTCTTTAGTAGATAACCCTTTTAATAAACCATACTGATCTACCCTATCATTACAATCTTTATTTGTGTAAGCTGGATATATTCCTTGATATTTTGTATCACTCATTAATGGTAATTTATTTTTATTATTTTCTAAGTTGAATCTTACTATAGCTAAATTCAAGTTATAATTATTGGATATTGTATTAGAAAACTGCTTATTATTAAGAGTTACTATCAAATTATTTTCTTCACTTAAACCAAAATCTTTATTAATTAACTTTACTGTCTCTGAATTTTCTTTTTCCTTGATAATCTCTGATTTATTCTTATTAAAAGATTTTAATTCTTTCTCAGCTTTTGCATAAATGACAAGATTACTCCAATCATCTGTTTCTAAATTATATAGTCTTCCATCTATATAATTATTAGCTTTTTTTGGAGATTTATCAATCAAATATTCTAAGAATAATATTTCATCTATAACTGATTCTACTTTTTCTTTAGGTATATCTGGATTTATTTCTACGAAACTAGGCTTTAATCCTGAATCTGATTTTTCTAGTAAAGAAATAAATTCTGTCTTAGTAAATAAGAATTTTTCTTGAGATCTTAGTAAATTCTGAATAGTTATCAGTGTATTGGTATCTATTGCATTTGAATATACTCTAAATCTATTTTTTGGGATTAAGATTATATATACTATAACAAGACTTACTATCAGAATTAATACACTTATAAAGTTAACTATCTTAGAATTAAACCTTATCTTCTTCATAACAAATTATTAATTAATATTTATATTTCTAAGGACTTACTTCCTTATATTGTCTATTACCTAAATTACGAATACTAACTGTATTTCTTCTCGCTTTATCAGGAAAATTAACATCTGATGGATCTGTATATTCCATAAGTACATCTACTTTATATACTCCTAATATTGGTATTCCAGTTGGGATCCCTATTCCTTGGAATACTATAGGATCATCTTTTTTATCTGAAGCATCCAAATTACCACTCGTCAAATAATTAGTATCATTACATCCAGTATCTCCAGGACAAATTGAAGGCGTACCAGTAACTTTATACTCTATATTCACTATATCAGTAGAGGGATTTTGATTGTTTTGTATAGGTGTACAGGTAATAGCTACTGTACCATCAGCTGGGGGGGTTATGTGCTGACATAACTTAAAGGTATAAGTTCCTTCATCCAATGGACTATCTTGTATCTCTGAGAAGACATTTACATCTGTTCTATTATCATTCCTTTGGATATTTGTCCAAGATCTCATTGTTAAGCTATAATTAGAGGTTATCTCCCAAGTAGGAGTATATGTATATACATCTCCAAATTTATTATAAGCAGTTAATTTATAGCTAATTTTTCCACCTGATAGGTCTACTGGATAGACTTTGATACTTTGAGAATTATTACCATTAGGTTTAATTTGTATTTTATTATTTTTACCATTTGAGTCACTTATAATTGCAGATGTAGAAGACCCATCATCTCTTATATCACAATCAGTTAATATTTTATTTCTGGGTTGGGTTGGATCTATAGTTGTAGGCTCATCATATTTATGATCTATAAGACAATTATTTACATCAAATGAGCTTGCATTAGTGTAATCTTTGGAAAATTTATTGACATTAGAAGTTGGGATACTCGCATCTACAACACTAGCTTCTAATTCATAATAAGCTATATCTTTACCATTTTCAACTTGCCAATTAAGAGTTATTCCACTAGAATCTGTATAGTTATCTGAATTAACAGGGTTAGTTTCAACAGATCTAACTACTGTATCATTAATTGCACCTGTATTTGTATCTGATTTTTCTGAATAAAAGTCAGCAATTTTAGGTACTCTACAACCAGAATTTAAATCAAAAGAAAAAGAGTCATCTATTGCTAACCAACCAAGAGTATATATACCTCCCCATGCATATCCAGAAAAACTACATGTTTCTTTTATTTGATCATCACTTAAAGTATTTGAATTATTATAAGTTCCTGTTTTTTTTATTGTTTCATAAGCAACATTATTATATTTAAAAGGAGATCCATTAACAATTTTTCCATCTATATCCCCTGTATTACCTGTAAAGTTTATTATACCATTCCAACCTCCAGAGTTATTAGGAATACCTTCATTAGATAAAAGAACTTGTGCTGTTCCTGCTAATTGTCTAGTACCAAAATTATAAGAAACACTATCTAAGTCTATCCAACCTATATTTTCATTCCAAGCAAATCTTCCATTATTAGAACTTACAACTGATCCTCCATCATTATATAATCCTGTATCTGTATCTGGATTTTGAGATAAATCAAATGTCACAGCATACTCTGGATTATTAGCTACCTGACCATAAGGAGATGTCGAACTATATTCTCTTAAACTGATCCAACCCACATTATCATTCCAGATCCAACCATACATAGGAACATCTGCTGAGAATACATTATTCGTACTCATAAATAATACTCCAATAAGAAGAATTGTTAAATTAATTTTTAGAAGTTTTGCTAATTTGAACATATTTATATTGTATTTATTTATATATAATTATATATTATCATATTATTTCTTTTTTGAATACTTACTATTTTAATTTTGTATTCATCAAAGCTTGTATTCTATCTTCTATTGGGGGATGTGTGGAAAATAATTTTGAAATATTTTTACCTTTGAATGGATTTGCAATGAATAAATGTGCCGTTGCACGATTAGCTACCTCTAGAGGCTCTGTATCTTGTGATATTTTTTGTAATGCACTAGCAAGCCCATCTGGATACCTTGTAAGTAAAGATCCACTAGCATCTGCTAGGAACTCTCTTTTTCTAGATATTGCTAATTGTAATAATTGTACAAATATTGGAGCTAATATAGCAAGTACTATTGCGACTACAGTAAGAATAATGTCTAATTGACTCTTAGAATCATTATCTCTTCTTCTATTACCAAATATACTGAACCTCAAGAACCAATCTGACATAAGAGCAACCAAACCAACTAATATGACAGCTACTGTCTGAATGAGAGTATCTCTATTCCCAATGTGAGATAATTCATGAGCTATAACTCCTTCCAATTCATTTTTCTCTAATCTATTGATTATTCCTGTTGTTAGTGCTATCACTCCATGCTCAGGATTCCTTCCTGTTGCAAATGCATTCATTGCTGTGTCATTTATTACATAAACCTTTGGCTTTGGGAGTCCTGCTGTTATGGATAAGTTCTCTACTAATCTATTAATTTCTCTACCTTCTGGAGTTTCTGTAGTAAGCTCTTTGGCATTGGACATTGCAAGTACAATTTTATCAGAAAACCAAAATGCACTTATATTCATAATACTAGCAAATATAAATGCATAAACAAATATAGAATAATTATCTAGACTATATGAAAATATCCATCCTAAGAAAAAAACAAATACAATAAATATAGTCATTAATAAATAAGTCTTTCTTACATTTTTATCTTTTTCTGTATATAAATCTGATCCCATATTTATATTAAAATGTTATTAGAATTGAACTTTAACAACTTCTTTTTCTTGTTCTTCAATCTCAAAGTATTCTTTTTTGATAAATCCAAACATACTAGCAATTAGATTTGATGGAACTGTCTCTATTTTAGTATTCAGTGTCATAACTGTACTATTATAAAATCTTCTTGAAGCTTGAATTTTATTTTCTGTATCTGATAGTTCTCTTTGTAACTCTATGAAATTCTGATTAGCTTTCAAATCTGGATAATTCTCTGATACTGCAAATAAACTCTTCAAAGTTCCACTAAGCATATTTTCTGCTTGCGCTTTATCTTCTAGACTATTTGCTCCCATAGCTACATTACGAGCTTTGGTTACATTTTCTAGTAATTCTTTTTCATGTGTTGCATAACCTTTTACAGTTTCAACTAAATTTGGAATAAGATCATATCTTCTTTTTAGTTGAACATCTATATCTGACCAAGATTCTTCTGTTCTTTGTCTTAATGTAACTAAACTATTATAAATTGATATAACCAAAAAAACTAATATTATTAAAATTACTGGGATTACTATTATAAACATTTCCATATTTTTATCTAAATTATTATTAATATACTTATTTATTATACTTGATAATTAGATTTTATGCAAATATAATTTTGATTAGTACTACTGTATATCTTCTAGATTTATTATGATTGCATCTCCTCTTCCTATATTATGATTTAACATATAATCAGCAAGATAAGTCTCTAGAATATTTGTTATTGTTCTTTCTAATTCTCTTGCTCCAAAATCAATACTGTAACCTTTTTTGGCTATATATGATATTGCATCATCACTGACTTTTAAGGCAATTCCTCTCTCATTTTGAAATCTTAAAGACATATTATTTATCATTTTCTCTGCTATATCTGCTACATGTTCTGGTTTTAATGGATAATATACAAGTACTGCTGTGAATCTATTCAAGAATTCTGGTGAATACACACCGCTATTAATTATTTCATCTAAAAGCTGATCTTTGAATGAGTTTTTATCAAATTCTTGATTATTTTTTACATAATTTCTTAGAAAAATTGCTCCAGCATTAGAAGTAGCTATTATAATAGTATTCCTAAAATCAGTCTTAGAGCCACTACTGTCAGTCATCATTCCCTCATCTAGGATCTGTAAAAATAGATTTAATACATTTTTATGTGCTTTTTCTAACTCATCAAGTAAAATTAACGAGAAAGGATTATCTTGAACTTGTCTTGTTAAAAAGCCTTCTTTTCTTGTTTCTTGCCCAGCTGGGGAACCTATTATTCCATAAACAGATTCTGCCTCACTAAATTCATTCATATCTAATCTTATCATTCGATCTTTCGAACCAAAATAGTGTTCAGCTAAAGCTTTTGCTGTCTCTGTTTTTCCAACTCCGGTTGGTCCTAATAATAGGAATGTTCCTATTGGTTTATCTCCTTTCTTTACATCTAACTTTGCTCTTTTAAGTGCATTTGAAAGTGCATTTAAGGCTTCATTCTGACCTTTAATTTCTTTTTGGAGATTATTTTCTAATTCTACCAAACTATCTTTTTCTCCAGATTGCATTGCATTCAGATTTATATTTGTTATTCTTCCAATGGTACTTCTTATATCTTCTTCTTTTATATAAATTTGAGATGATCCCTGAATAGAATTAACCGAGTCTGTCAGCACATTCAAAGCTTTACCTGGAAAAGCTCCTTTAGATATATATCTCTTACTAAAATTTAATATTGATTTTAGTGCTAGGTAAGTTATTTTAACTTTACTTTTGCTTTCTATTTCTAGTGAATTTAACATTAAAATTTTCATAATTTCATCATCAGTGCAATCATCTAAGTTTATTTTATCAAATTGAGCATCTATTCCAGGGAAATTTTTTATTCCCATATGATATCCTTCCAAATTATCAACTCCAATTACACTAACATAACTTGATTCTAGGAATTTATTGATAATATTTCTAATATCTCCATTAGTCTGCCTGAATAAATCTGATATTCCTTCTATCACCAAAATTATATTGCCTGACCTTTCTGCATAATTAAGAGCATTAAGTAAAAATCCTGCACTATCACTCATCCCAGACATCAAATCTGTAACATGTAATTTCAAAACTCTACTTAAATTCTGATTATTTTTGATCTGATAATCTTTAATTATTTTAGCAAGATTTTTTATGAAAGTTTTCTTACCCACTCCTACTCCACCTAAAAGTAATATATTATTTCTCGATGCCTTAGAAATAACTTCTAGAGCTCTATTAAGAGAATCTTTATGCAAAATGACTTTATTTTCTTTATAGAAATCCAAACCTTCAGTCAAATCATCAGTAATTTCGTCTAATGCATTTGTATAACCTATTGTCCACTTTCTACCGAAGGAACCAAGATTTTTCTTTAGAATTATAGGATGAATATTAGATAATCTAGATAAATATTCCACATTATAAAATGACTCCCAAAGTATAATCTGATATAAATCTTCTATATCCAAATTTGCTTGATTTAATATTTGAGTAAATATATTTTCTTGCTTAAAAAAATTCCATAGAATAATATTTGCATCTATTCTTTTTTCTCCCCATTTTGGGTATTGCTCTATTAAAATATCTAAGAAATTTTCTATTGGAGGTAAGTTTTCTTGATTAACATGTAGAAAATGTCTAACTTTTTTTACTAATTCCTTATTATTAAGACCTAATCTGTTCAAAATAAATTTACCTCTTGGACTTTCAACCGCTGACTTAAATAGTTGTGAATAAGTAAGTTTTTTTGGGAAATAATGAGCTAATGTTTTGGAGATATGGTAATCAAAGTGTTCTGCATAATTATCTGATAATAATAATGCCTCTTTAGGATCTCTTAATTTTTTATAAATAAATAAATAAATTACTATGATAAAGTAAATTATGCTAAATAATAAAACCCCTGCTGGCCAATAATTTTGAGTCAAAAAACCTACTAAAAGTATTATTAAAGTAAAAAAAGTTATAGTCAAAATGGAAACCCAACCAAACAAAAATCTTTCTATTAAATTTGATGCAAAAGCTTTTGTATGATAAATTGAATAATATTTCATAATTTAAATAAAAAAGCTATATATAAATGAACCAAAGAAGACTATTGGAGCAAAGAACCAAACAAATATTATAATAAATGATAAAGACACTAAAATTATTTCTACAAATATACCAATAAATATTGTAATCATTCTTATCATTGCTCCTATCACTCTTGCGAAAAGATTAGATATAAATACTTGTGTTATAATCTGAAGATCAAACCCTTTAGATGGATAAGCATACACCTGATTTTTCCATGGATAAAAAAGTGTTTTTAATAGAAATTTAAAGGAAAATAAGTAGCTAATAACTGATAAATATTCTTTAGTATAAACAAACATTTTAGATGGCATTTCAATAAAATACCATCTTATGAATATTCCTATTAATTTACTATTATATTCTGTTGTTTTTATCAGCATAATTCTCTATTTTTATTTAAAGTCAAATTAACCTAACATTGTTTAAAATGATCTTAATTATGTATTCTTAGTATTTATTATAATATTTAATATATATTAATACAAGGCTAAATTAGTTATTTATTTTATGCTTTTATTTTTAAAATATATTATTGTATTAATCAAAAGAAGTATTAGTACAAAGCTGGCTACTTGATATTCTACTTTCATTATTTCCCAAGGATAAATTCTTACCAATATAAAGCTATACAAAATTGCAGCTATAACTGAAAATATAATGGCCATATAAAGAACTTTAATTTTTTTATCATCTATTTTTGCTTCCATTTTTTCGATATTTTCTATTTCAATTAATTTACCTTTATGTATAAACTCCCATCTTCTCTGCTCCAAAAACATATTTATTTCATTTTTTGTAAACAATATATTATCTAAAATATAATATACTAATATTCCTATACCAGAATATAGTGATGTCAAAACAAAGAATAATCTCACTATATATTCATTTAAACCTAAATAGTTTCCTATCCCAGAAGAAACTCCTCTGTATATTTTATCATCATCTAATTTATATAATTTGGGAGCTTTAGTCATATAAAAATTAATTAACTTATATAGCCCAATTATACCATAAATATTTATTATGTCAACCCCAATTAAATTTTACTTAACTTCTATGGAAGAAAACTTTGTATTCAAGTTGATTTTTACCTTCTTTGATTTAGAATCAAAATCATTAGATTTATAGATTATCTTATCTTCATCCTCAGCTTTTACTAGATTACCAATACTCAAATTTGAAGCCCTATTATTAACAATCATCTCCACACCTATATCTTGTATATTTTTTAACTTTATTAAGCTTAATGTAGTATTTATATCTATATCAATATCAGAACTAATATCTTTTAGATCAATATTAATATTAGACAATCTAGAGTCAATAATTAGATTATTAACTTTTAAATTATTTAAAACTAAATCAATATTATTATATTCTCCAGTTATTATAAATTTATAACTATTATCTTTTGGCACACTAATATTTAAATTTTTATAATAATTACCTACTCCTTTCCAAATTTCATTATTTTTATATATTATTTTATTATTTTCATTTTGTAATATTTCAGCTTTAAGATTAGTGTAATTAGATTCAAAAAAATATTCAATATTATCGTTAAAGTTAGCTGAATTGAGATTTATATTTGTTGCTTTATTTTCTAATAATATATCATAATTATTCTGATTTTCTCTAAGTTCTATATTATTAAAATCTTTTATTATTTGCAAATAATCAACTGGTTGTACTAATGTTAGAACTGAAATATAAAGTACAGACAAAGTCAAGAATACCCCGAGTACAACCATTTTGAAAGTTCGAGCAGCTATGATAGATAATCCAGCAAAAATTAATAAGATAGACCATAATTTATTGAAAGACACAAAAACTGTTATTCCATTTTTTTCTCTAAAATAATAAACTATTCCTAATATAAATATTAATAAACCCATATATAACAATCCAAAGTTTATTTTCTTTGCGGGCATTATTGACTTCAATTGAGCTTGGTCTGTAAATACATCTACCATATTTTTTCCTTATAAATTAGAGATTTTACTATGAATAAAATGCCTATTAAAACTATAATAAGTGGTATTTGATATTCAGTTGGTATAAAAACCCAAGGGACTATATCCAAAACAATAAATACTAGACCTAATATTACAAGTAAATAAGCTACTATATTTTCTCTTGCTATTATATTAGTCTTTAGAAAATATTCTTCTGATCTTGTATCTTCTACATAATGGTATTCTTTTTTTGGATTCAAAATTGCTTGCTCTAAAAACATTTTATCTTCTTTTTCTAAAATTTGTTTATATGTTGGTAAAATAAATATTAAAATTATATATACAACTAATCCAAATCCATTTGCTAAAATAAATAATATAAATAATAATCTAATTATATCTGGATTACAATCTAAATATTCTGATATGCCACTAGCCACACCAAAAAATAGTTTATTATTATCTGATTTATATATTATATCTATTCTATCCATATTTAATTTTACTATTTATATACATAATAACATATCTTTATCTCATTCCAAATTGTATTTATAATATAATAAATACCTTAAATTTAAATCTTTTACTTTAGAGTTAATCTATATTCAATCATTTTTTGTATCAAATTAATTGGTAATTCATTTTTTAGAGGAAATTGAGCTGCTCCTTTTGTAACTTTGTATGTTTTTAGTTCTGATAAAAAATTCTCTATCACTAAAGGTGTTGGATAAAATCCTATATGTGACTTATATCCAGCAAAATGTATCATATTAGTATTATTTAAAACAAAAGTTGGGATTCCATATTTTATCGTCTCTTCACAGTTTGGGATAATTTTATGAGTGAGCTTTCGTAAAATTTCTAATTTAATCTGAATATCTAAGGGAAATTGTTTTATATAATCATCAATATTATCAATGTCATTAATCATATTTTTATTATAAATTAGTCTTATGATTGGATTTAAAATAATTCAAAGATTTTTGAATTAAATTTTTTAATACATTTATATCAATATCTTTTAAAGACTTTATATATAAACAAGATTTACCTGTTTTAAATTTTCCTAAGTTTGCCATAATTTCATTATATTCAGAATCTCGATCAGCATAATCTCCAAAGCCTGACATTATATAGAGTGTTATATTATTTTTTCTAGGAGAAAAACCTGTAACTGGCCATGTCATTTTTTTGTTCTGTCTTTCATATTCATATTCTCCAAAACCAATTATTGCTTCTCCCCACATTATTGGCTCTTTTAAAGTTAATTCTTTCATTAAATTTAATATTTTTAAGCAATCTTTCAATCTATCTCCTTCTAGATTTTTCTCTAAAAATTCTATTGGATCTGTATCTGTAGGACGAGTTTTTAATTCTGCCATATATTTACTTTGATTATTTTATGATTTACTTAATAGCTTACTCTCTTATTTTACTCTCTTTTTATTTTTACATCAAGCTTATTTTGTATTTTTTCTTTATTTTATGTTATTATATCTTATATTATTAAGTTTTTAAAAAATATATAGGTATAATAAAAATATTAATAAAGACATGATTATAAATCTCGAGTTAAATAATATAAAAGATTTAATTTTAGAAAGTAACTCAAAATACTTTCTTGAAATTAACACTGTTGTAAATAATCCAAATATATCTATTTCTATTACTAAAAATTCTTCTTTACAAATAATAGACAATTCTGGATCTATGGGAAAATTAAATTGTAATATTTATCTAATTGGAGAGCAAGCAAATTTTGAATATATAAACCAAAGTATATATAAAGATTCAACGGTGGAAAAAAATATTCAAGTTTTTCACCAAGCATCAAATACTAAATCTTATGTAAAAATTAAAAATATTGCTGAGAATAAAAGCCATATCACTGGGAAAGTATTATTACACATAAACTCAAATTCTGATAATTGTATTGCTAAACAAAAGATAGAATTTATTAATCTATCAAGTTCATCCAAAATTAATTTTACTCCTATACTAGAAATAGAAAATATTTCTGCAATATCTGAGCATAGTTTTAGTATAATCAATTTATCTCCCCAAGATCTGTTTTATTTTATGAGTAGAGGAATTGATAAAAAACTAGCGAAAAAATTAATTTTAGAAGGATTTCTATCTAAATATTAATTAAAACTTTAGGCTATTTATTTTAATGTCATACCAATATAAATAATTTTTTATTATTTCAAATGGTATTTTATTAGAAATATATTCTCCTTTTTGCCAAAGTCTTATTGTTTTTATATTGTCTAGAGTAACCTTATGTGAATTGTTAATATTGTTTTTGGTAAGATCTATTTAGCCTCCATATTTAATATTTATACCAAAGTTATAACTTTTTGTATTTCCCGTAATTATACATTGATTTATATCTATTCCAAATCCTAAAATATACATTATTCTAATTACAATATAAGATATTATTTCTTCTAATGAATCTTCATTATTTATCCTGATTAAATCAAATATTTTTAAAACTTCATCAAATAAAATAGTATCTTTATAATGTAATTCTGTAATTTTATTTACAAATTCACAAATAAAACTTTGTAAAATTAACTTATTTTTGTAAAGTCTAAAGTCTGTAAATAAATCTATATTATCTATATAAATTAATCTAGCAAAAGATTTACCTAGTATAAATTCTATTTCTGATATAGATCTATCTCTTAACTTGTATTGTAATTTTGAAGTTGGTTTTTTGATGCTTTTTAAAAGAATTTCATATTTACCAAACTCTCTTGTATAGAATATTCCTAAGCTATCTGTTATATTAAGATTTCTTTTTAATAATAAGACAGCTTTGGTTTCATACAACATATTTAGATTATTCTATAACTCTATTACAACAGGTATTATCATTGGTCTTCTTCTTGTTGTGTTAAATAAAGATATTCCTAACTCATCTTTGATGGCATTCTGGATATATTCTGGATTAGGTTCTGAACCTTCACTAATTTTAGATTCAGTAATTTTTATTATAATATCTTGTATAGATTGAATTAATTTAGTAGAATTTTTCATATAAACAAAACCTTTTGATATAATCTCTGGCTTATTAATAACCTTACCTTTTTCTGAGTCTACCAAAACTATAGCTGTAATAATTCCATCTTGAGCCATTAATTGTCTATCACGAATAACTACTTCTTTTACATCTCCTATACCAAGACCATCTACCATCACATTGTATGCCGGAACTCTTTCCTCTGTTACTCTAGCTTCTCCTTTGTAGATTTCTATCACCCTTCCATTGTCTGTTAATAGAATATTATCATCCACATAACCTGATTCTTTAGCCATTTCTCCATGTAATTTCAATGAATAGAAATCACCATAAATAGGTTGTAGATATTTTGGTCTTATAATTTCTAACATTTGCCTCAAATCTTCTTTTGGAGCATGACCTCCAACATGAACATC
>Ga0100402_1000683_pt1 | contig 39822 bp, 22 predicted proteins | sample CryGeyme20150102_FD_80419 | JGI IMG/M metagenome (GOLD analysis project Ga0100402, IMG submission 80419) | Groundwater microbial communities from Crystal Geyser aquifers in Utah, USA - Crystal Geyser metaG 2015-0102 | ecosystem: Environmental > Aquatic > Deep subsurface > Groundwater | place... | reverse complement strand
GTATTGAGCTTCAGCTAACTGCCATTTTTCCAGCTTGTAGCCGAAATGCTGTTTGAGTGCTTTTATTTGTTCCTCTTGAATCAATAGTTTTTTATCTTGCAAATCTTTATCGGACTGATAGGTTAAAGTCGTGGTTTTCAAATCTTCGATATTCTTTTGATTGTTCATCATATTTTTATTAAATTGATAAAGGCTATATCCTATATAGCTTAGGCTGCTAAATATCAAAAATAATCCAGCAAATAATAATGCTCGATACATCGTGCAATTCAGCTTAATTTTTGGTCGAAGACAAGTCTCTTGTTTGTTTTCGTGATTTATTTCTTTAGGTTTGCTCATAATACTTCTCCTTCACGCCAATCAATTAAAGCTTTTAGCATCATATCATCATGTGCACTTTGAGCCACTATTAATGATGTTTCGCTGATTCCAAACTCTTCTGCCATATCAGCAATCCTTTGACTCGCTACGACAAATATCATATCAGGATTTAACGTAATGTAATCTTGGTATAAGGCTACGAAATTTTGAAATATCTCGCCACTGGAAATAAATACAACGTCAATCTTATGACGCTGTAGTTGTCGCACAAGCTCCTTGTTGACTTTATCTTCAGCAACCCGCTGATATACTTCGAATAGGCTGACTTCTGCACCGCGTGATATTAATTTTTCCATCAACACTTTGCGTCCAGCCAATCCTGTAAATATCATGATTTTATTACTTTCTACATCTTTTAAATTCGGGTGCTCAAGTAAACCCTCACTACTACACTCAGTTTCGGGAGTAATTACTTTATCTATACCGTATTTAGCGAGCTTAGTTGCAGTTTTATTGCCGACACTGGCAACTTGGATAGAATCTTTTGTTTTTGTTAAATAAGGCTTGATTAATGGCATTGCAAACTCTACGGCATTCGTTGAGGTGAAGATTAACCAGTCTGCGTTAGAAATATGGCAAAGTTTAGATTGATCAGCTTCTGATAGTGCTCGTGGTCGTATATTTATCATTGGGACCATGATTGGCTCAGCCCCATACGTTCGGCATAACTCACTCATACATTGAGCCTGCTTTTCTGGTCGTGTTATCACAATTTGGACATTCTTTAAAATACATTTACTCATTCTTCACCTGCGCTATAATATCTGCTGCACCTTGAGCAATTAACTGCTTAGCCACATCAAACCCTAATCTTTCAGAAAATTCAAGTCCATCACGTTTTTCAGCGAATAAAATTTTCCGACCATCAGGGCTAGCCACCACGCCTCGCAGCCATATTTGATCCTCATCAATAACTGCATAACCAGCAACTGGCAATTGACACCCGCCCTCTAATGCAAGATTCATAGCACGCTCAGCAGTTAAACAAATTTCACTCTTTATATCATTCAATTGACTAACAAGATGCCAAACTTTAGTATTTTTTTGATGGCATTCAATTCCAATAATCCCTTGGCCAATCGCTGGCAACATCATTTCTGGAGAAAAAATATACTTTACTCTAGACAATAAATCTAAACGAGCCACCCCAGCATGAGCCAAAATAATTCCTGCATATTCACCTGCATCTAGTTTTTTTAATCGAGTATTGACATTCCCGCGTAACAATTTAACTTTAAGATTAGGAAAAAAATGTTTTACGAACGCTTGTCTGCGTAAACTTGATGTGCCTATTTCACCCCCAGCGGGGACCTCGTTGAGGTTAGAAAATTTATTGGATATAAAGACATCATAAGGATATTTTCTAGGAAGCACAGCAGCTATATCTAAATTGCTGGGCAAACTGACCATCATATCTTTCATCGAATGAACAGCTATGTCTGCGGTATTTTCATAAAGCGTCTTTTCAAGCTCTTTAATAAACATACCTTTTCCGCCTTTTTTCGACAACGACGTTTCTAGATGACGATCGCCTTCAGTCACCATGCCGATAATCTCAACTTCTAAGTTTGGATATTTATTTTTGAGCAAAGATTGCACATGATAAGCCTGCCACATGGCCAAAGGGCTTTTGCGTGTTGCAATTCTTATTTTATTTAACATTAACCATCCTAATGATTTGGCCTATTGACCCTAATCTCTAGAATTTCATGCCGCTTGATTTGCGATCTTCGATGTGAGTTAATAAATTTCATCTATCCCTCTGGTGATTCACGATAATATGCTTTAAGATGATAACAATACATTAAGCAATACGGAAATAAAACTAATTATGTTTGAAAATAAAAGCATCGATGATTTGGCTCAAAAATTAACCAATTTAATCCCTGACAGTATCAAAGACACAAAAGCTGATTTTGAATACAATATCAAACAAATTTTACAAAGTGCATTTGCAAAATTGGATCTTGTGACTCGCGAAGAATTTGATGCACAAGTAAAAGTATTACAACGTACGCGTGAGAAAGTTGATAGCCTACATCAGGAATTACTTTCATTAGAACAACAAATTTCATTAAATAATAAAGACTAACTGATAAGTTATAAAAATATAACGCATCGTTAGTGATTAAATTTTAGTTTAAAAAATACCTGCCACAATTGACCTTCATAAGGAGTGAAAGAATGGCATTCGCTTGTATTTTAAGTCGAGCACTTTGTGGTATAAATGCACCTCTAGTGACTGTAGAGGCAGATATTTCTCAAGGAACCTCAGGGTTTTCAATTGTTGGTCTTGCTGAGACTAGCGTCAAAGAAAGTAAAGATAGGGTTCGTAGCGCATTGCTTAATGCGCATTTACCTTTTCCTAATTCTAAGCGGATCACCGTCAATTTAGCCCCCGCTGATTTGCCAAAAGCAAGTAGTCGCTTTGACTTACCCATCGCTATGAGTATATTAGCAGCTCAAAATATGATTAATCCGAAAATATTGCAAGAATTTGAGTTTATAGGTGAGCTTGGCTTATCAGGTAACATTAAACCTGTGAAAGGCACACTGGCCGCTTGCTTAGCAAGCCAGAAGGACAATCGGCCAATTTTTATACCTGCAGAAAATCAACTTGAAGCTAGCTATGCTTCTGAAAGTACAATCTATCCTGTAAAACATTTATTAGAGATTGTGGGGCACTTACAAGAAACTCAACCGGTGACGCCTTTAGTTGCCAGTACTCCTAAATTTGCAAATAGTGACGCTGGCAACTTCGATGAAATTCAAGGGCATCAAATTGCCAAATTTGCGCTTCAAGTTGCAGCCACAGGTCGGCATTCCCTACTCATGATAGGTCCTCCAGGGAGTGGCAAAACGATGCTTGCTCGAGCATTAGTATCATTACTGCCTGAACCAAGTCACGCTGAGAAAATGCAAATTGCCAGTATTCACACGCTTTCGCAATCCACCCAATCTGTGATTCCTCAATTACCATTTCGTATGCCGCATCATTCCGCATCAACTGTGGCTATTATCGGTGGTGGAAATCCTATTCACCCAGGTGAAATCACTCTAGCTCACCATGGGATTTTGTTCTTAGATGAGCTTGCAGAGTTTAAGCGGTCTACTCTAGAAGCACTTCGTGAGCCCTTAGAAGTTCAAAAAGTAAATATTGCCCGAGCAAATCAACGACAAAGCTTTCCAGCTGATTTTCAATTAGTCGCTGCCATGAATCCCTGCCCATGCGGATTTTTTAATAGCCAAACTAAACCTTGTCGCTGCAGTCCGAGCCAAATTCAGCGCTATTTAAATAAACTATCAGGACCTTTACTTGATCGTATTGACATCATTTTAGAAGTTTTACCAATCTCATCCTCATTATTAACGTCTTCTCATCAGACAAGCCAAACAGCGGCCATCCAGCAGCGTATTGCAGGACTTCGTGATCAACAATATGAACGCCAAGGGTGCTTAAATCACTGTCTAGCCCCCCAGAAAATTTCTGATAAGCTGTTATTCGAATCAAAAGCACATGTTCGCTTGCAAAAAATCGCATCGCAAAAAGGTTTATCAAGCCGCGGTATAGTGCGCCTACAACGTCTAGCAAGAACCATCGCTGATCTAAACGATCATGAGTTAATCAAGCCTAATGACATTAGTGATGCGCTTCAGCTTCGCTCTGGGCTAATTTATTTTCAGAATTAAAAATAGCTTCATGATACTCATTTGACCGGCAATATGTTATTATTCATCAATAATAAGTCAGGAAATCATTAAATCAAACACCATGTTTAATTCATCACTATCGAATAATAATTTTAATTGTATAAAAGAGTGGATCACTGAACAAAATTTTAAACCTGAAATCCAAATCCAATTTGAAATTTTACTAACCATAGCTCGCTCAACTTTTATTCAAGAAATAAAAAATGAGGTGATGGATTTTATTGCACGTAATATCAACCCACCGATAAGAAAGATGAGAGTGGATAGATACCCGCCCCAATCTCTTAAAAACAACCCATCTTTTATACATCAAGAAAATTACCGAATTTTAGATAAATTTTATAACTTAGAAAATTCAAATAAAAATAAATCAAATTTTTTTTATAAACAAATTTGTAATCAATATATTTCCAAAAAAAATGGTTCAGACTATTTTTTTTATACAAGCATAAAATTTCATAAAAAAAATATTCACTACCCCTTTGAAAATGATTTATCAAATTTTGCTGACATATTCTGCGAAAACCTAAGCACCCTCTACTACTTGACTATGCTTTCTAAAAAAACTTTAGGAGAAGTCCTTAAAAATATTTTAAAAAAACATTCTAAGTCTCTAATAAAGTTTCAATATAAATATGAACATTCCTCAATTGTCTATCAGCTCCAAGAAATCGATACCCCAAATGGGGGCATCATGAAAATCACCGGCGCCTGTAGTGGTTGTCAGGTTATCTTAAGTTTCAATATAATGAAAACCACTCTCATTTATCAACACAGTTCAAATGATATTGGCGAATTTTTAGAACTCGTTGATCGGGGAGATTTTATCATCATTATGGACCTTGATGTCTATAGAAATAATCAATCCCATATTGGAACATATATTAATAAAAATTTAACCCAATTACGTTGGATCTTTGTTCCTGAAAAATTTACCGAATTGACAACTGAGGCTCAGGGAGACTTACTATACAAACAACAAACTTTACAAGTTTTATCCAAACTATACTCAGAGATCCATGCAATTCCCAATCTAGAATCATTAGTTGAAATTTATGCAGGCACTCTCATGAGATTGTGGGGATTTAAAATACCTTCTTCTAAAAAAGATGGCCCGAATTCAACCGTACTATTACTACATTACTTGAGCGTTGAATCTTATATATTCGATAAAATGCATCCAATTCGTATAGCTCTTGAAAACACAATCGATTACGGCCGAAAATTTATCTCTTCACCAGATTTACTCGATCAATTAAATGGTCAAAAAACAATTAACCTAGAAATGATTCGGCGTATCCTCTTAACCAAACTTTGTAGTTTTAGAAACGATAAACCTTATGAAAAAAATACCTCTTTAACCTCTTTTTTTAAAAGTAATAAAGTCGCTTCTGCCTCGTCAACAAAAGATTTTTTTATTAATAATTTTTTAGTCGATGTATTAAAAAATTGTCAGCAAAACGCTGATTTAGAACGGCTGATGGTAGTATTAGATACACTTGATGCTAACAGTTGTTCAGCTAACTTTATAGCGCATTTGAACGCTATCAAAATTACATTACAAGCTAATATCAGCTGTTTAAGGTTAGTCCGCTAAAGGTGTCTTTAAAACGCTTAGAATCTAGCGTTTCGCTCGACTTGACTCCCGATGCCGTAGTGCACGACCAAAATAAATTAAATAACAGCCTACTGATTATTCAGAAGGTTTTTAAAATCGAATACAGGCCTCCACTCAGCTTTGGTTGCTCCCTGCCACTAAATAGTCATACTAAATATATGAATTTTTCTACTTTACAGCCTTACGATACCAAAATAAAGCTTGTACACTATTACTCAATCAATCTTTCTATTACCATTGATACACATAATAAAAACTACTTTACGCAGGATATACGCTTTATATGCAAGCATTAACAGCCGTTCATCGATTCGAGTAGATTTTATAAAATGAATAGTTTTCATTTAGATATTCTAAATAAGATTGCGAAATACGTTCACGTCATTTGGCACATCTCTTCTAAAAACTAAGCCCTTTTTTTCATACTAGGATATACGCTGTCTAAATTTGCAGTATATCTATATTCATTCATATTCCTAAAGTAAGCGCTCAACGATCAACAGTTTATTGTTACTAAATTGATTAAACCACAAATACTTCTTTGACGGAGAACCATTTAAATATGATCGGCAGTAGCGTTGCTTTTATTTTAGTAATGCTAGAGCAATCGCTACTGAGGCCTGCTAAAGACTAACAGCCTTGCTCGTACCTGGCGGTTTAAAAAAAAGATTTATTATTCGTTACCTTTCATAGAAAATCCTCTTTTTTCTAGTTCATAGCCTAAAGATGAGTCTCCTACTGCACCATCGGCCTTAAACATGCTTACCGGTAATACCGTTCTGGCTGATTTAGCCCTCAAGCTGATCTTCTCTTCTAAAATCTCAACTTTATCTTGTGCATCAAACTTTTTTTGCACTGCTGCTTTACGGTACCAATTCAATGCCTCTAAAAAGTTTTGCTCGACATCACAACCATCTTCGTATATTGAGCCCATTCGGTACTGAGCTTGACTATCCCCTTGTTCAGCTGCTTTACGATACCAATTCAGCGCTTGTGCAAAATCTTGCTCAACACCTTGACCCTTTTCATGCATCAAGCCTACCTGATACTGAGCCCGGCTGTCACCTTGCTCAGCTGCTTTGCGACACCATAAATATGCTTCTGCCTGGTCTGCCCTTATTCCCCGTCGTCCGGCTATATATCTCATGCCTAAATCATATTGAGCTTCTGCATGTCCCTGCTCTGCGGCCTTACGATACCAAATACATGCCTTTTCCGCATCTTGCTTAACTCCGTATCCATAATAATACATCTTGGCCAGGTCATATTGAGCTTCTACGTAGCCCTGCTCCGCAGCCTTGTTATACCATAAACACGCCTCTGTAAAGTCTCGTATGTAGTCATCATCATGGTAATATATCTGACCCAAGTCATATTGAGCAACAGTAAAATTCTGCTCCGCAGCCTTATGAAGCCATGTAAACGCTTTTTCGAAATCTTGTTCTACCCCAATACCATCGTAATAAATTACTCCTAGTTTACGTTGAGCCGCAGCTAAACCTTGCTTTGCAGACCGCCGCAGCCACTGATACGATGCTGAGTGATCTTGTGGAACCCCTAAACCTTCTAAATGCAAATAACCTAGATAGTATTGTGAGATCGAATCACCGGCTTCAGCATGCACGCTCAAAAAATCGAGTCCATCTGTGTTGTTTTCGCATATATATTTCCTACCCTGCTCTTCATTTCCTTTTGTAAATATCCCTTCATGAAGGTGCAAACCTAATAAGAAACTAGAAAGTTTTTCCCCATTTCGATGTCCTTCTGTATAATGTTCCAAACCTGATTTAGGGTCTCCACTTCGCTCTAAAACCCAGCCTCTCTCAAAAAATGATTGTTTCATACCTTCTAATGGCATAATGACCTCCTATGTGTATGTGTATCCTTTGATATTATTAAACAAACTGTAGTAATTAAAACTCATTTTATACCTAAACTCAAATTATATAACGAGTCGTGAAACTATCAACGCCTAGTTATGAATATGAATCCCTCACTGAGAAAAATGCTTACATTGATCTTTATCAGCAATCTCATTTTCGCCAGACTTGAATTTTTCTCGCAGAGAAGCCTGAAAGAATTGCATGCCTTGGGCTTGAACGGGCCGACATTGAGCTTTACTCTCATCAAACGGCTCTGATTTAGCAAGTGTTGCTGCTTTATCTGATAAAGCTCGCACTGCTGGGATAGCCAGCAAAATATCTTGTGCTTCTATACGATTCTCTGCCACCGCTAATTTTAAAAGTGCATTTGCAGGGTTTAATTCTACTGCTTGATGCGCCAATACACGAATCTCAGGAATAGCTAATAAGAACCGAAGCGATTCGAGTGCTCCGGGTGGATTGCATCGTATCAAGTGACGAACGCAATAATATCCCAAAAGCCCTTCATCTGAGGTAGCTAAACGCAACTGTCGACCTGGATGTTGAATCTGTAGACTTTGTTGAGCTACTTCTAGACGAGTTATGTAATCAGCCACAAATGTTTCCACCTCTTGACCATATCGCACAGTTTTTTTATCTTGCTCAGCATAATCCAGTAATTTAGGCTCACTGAAAAGTAAATGTCCCATACGCCGATAATAATAACTGCTCGCAGTGCTTCGTCTCTTATAGTATTCTTTTAGTGCTCGATAATTCTGGCTTATCATCATCGTACTTTTTTCTTCAGGAACTAATGTACTTAGCCACTCAAGCATCATCAAGCCATTGTCTCGAATAGCATCTAAAAATGCTCCATAATCTTTCGCAGCAACCATAGCAGCGACGGCATGAGGAACAAGCTCAACTAAATACTGTGTCACCCTCAAATGTCCATTGAAAGCTGCGCCACGAAACGCCTCGTAAACATTCGCTGATACCATGGCATTAATCATCGCCTTGTCACACCAATTCACCAATTGCTGAACAATAGAAAGATGACCTTCTCTGGCTGCCTGGCGAAAAGCACCATAATCATTGGCTTGGATCATCGCTGAAATCTCTTTTGGATATTGAGCCGCCAAATACTTCATCAATTCAAGACAACCACTCGTTGCCAATTGCTGGAACAGCTGATAATTCCTTTGCTGAAGAATAGTTTTTAACAATTCAAATCCTATTTGACTGAAAAACGCTTGTGTCTCGGATTCGCTAGAAGGAACATCATATGTATACAGATGATAATTACAAAAAGCATCACAACCTCTGATTTCCAAAGTTTCTCTCCACTGCTCAGGCGCCAGGCTAGAAAAATAAGTCACCGTTGCAAAATGTCGCCCTGTCAATGCATCCAACAGACTTTCTTCCCACAAACGCTGTTGCTTTAATAAAACTGAACGCTGATCAGGAACCAAATGAAACATGTGTTGTATTATCTCAACATAGCCATGAGCAACTGCTCGATGGATCGCTTTAAAATCTTCAAAAGTCACTATATGCAACACTTCATCCCTTCTTACCAGCGGTGTCAAATATTGAACGATTGCTAAATACCCATATTCAATCGCATGCCGAAACACCCAATAGTTATTGTCCACTAGCCAATCACTACTATACTCAGGGAACCGCTCAAATAAATATTGTAAAAAATTCAAATGGCCTTTAAAAGCTGCACAAGAGAATGCTTCATAATAATCAATAGCCTTCATTGACTTTTCACAGTACGTCTCTAAATATTTGAAAACGTCCACATAACCTAGCTTCCCCACCTTACCCATAACTTTACTCAAATCTTCATCTATCAATACTGGCAAAATCGGAGATAGCGCTTTTAACATAGAAAGCAAACGCGCTTGCGAGCGCACTTTTTTTATTAACTGAGGGAGACAAGCCACTAGGGCTTCTTCACAGCTCTTTTGAAGTAAATCCACAAGCGTGCCTACGTGTTCAACGGTTATCGTTTTCTTGATAGTCTCACTCAACCAATATCTATCAGATTCAGTCATCGATATCCAGAACCCTTCGATAATTTCCTCATATTGAGGATCCAAAGCCATTAAGTATTGGATAACAGCAAAATGCCCTTGACGAATCATGCGCTGCATTTTCCAATCTTCCAGCTGGGCAATTCCCTGGACAATGGCTGTCTCAGGCAACACCTGCACCAATCGCTTCACTAATCCTAAATGCCCTTTGTACACAGCAACCTCAAAATTACTTCCTAAGTTCAATAAAATCTTATCGTGCTCAGCCTGACTCAACGGTAATATCAGCAATTGCTCTAAAGATTCGAGTCGTCCCTCTGACAGGATGCGATGGATAGGTAGTCCCGACCGCTCAACGAGGATTTGGCTCAACCCAGAAACAGAGAATAAACTCGATGCCAACCGCGCCGCAGAATAGCGTTGTGGAGCATGATAGAATACTAAACTCTCATTACCATAGTCCGATGCTTGAATGATATCAACCAACGGTCGTGCTGAATTCGAAGCATAACTCATTAGTAAGTCGAAGCAGTCTAACTGCCCATGCGTCAAGCTTTGACGAACGGCCCAATCATTGCCCGCGGAAAACATCGCGAAAATTTCATCAGGTTGGGTACGAAGCCAATATTCGAGTACCCGTCGATGGCCGTGCGAAGCTGCTAACCATACCGGTGCATAAGCGATTGCTTCTCGCTGAATACCCTCTGGAGAACGTGACACTGAAAGCAATTGCCGAGTGAGACCGGGGGCCCACTCACATATTCGCTCAACTAATTCTAGATATCCCCCAGCCGCAGCTTGACAAAGCGCCTCACCATCCTCTATCAAAAGCATGGAGATCCCTTGCTCGGGGCGCATCGTTAATAAATAATCAAAAAGCGCTAAATGGCCATCCGCTACCACCGCACGCAACCCCTGATAATTTTCCGCTGACAGCATCCCATCCACATGCTCTGGAGTGGTCTCAACCAAATAGCGTATCGCTTCAAAATGTTGCAGATAGGCCAACTCCCGAAATAACACATAATGGTTGCGGCAAATTTCCCTTGCTTTTGCCGACGGCGTTAAATTTGGCAAAACAAGCGCTTCTAATTGATGCGTTTGGTTGGTCACTAGCGCTAATCTAAAAAAAATAATCGGGTCCAGAAGATGTCCCCGCGCCATTAAATCTTGCCTGAGTTGTTCAAGCCGAACGTCTGGGAAAGCAAATACAATACATAACAATTGGTTGAAGTCATTATCCCAATGCAAAAAATTATAGCTTAATTGCCAAGAAAACGATAATGAATCCAGCACTTGCTCATAGTTCGTCTGCATCAATAGCCCCTCATAATGTGAGCTTAGATAAGCATTAATGCAAGCACCAAAATATAAATTAAAATATTTCCAATCTAAATGTTGCGCCATCGGATGGGTTAGATATTCTTTTTCTTCGAGTATTTTAAGCTGCTCATCATAAATATAATTTGGTGGGAGCTGGTAATCTTCAATAATCACTGTCAATTCTCTTTTCAGTTAAAAATTTCAGATTATATATTTTTTCAAATCATGCAGCAATGACTTTGAAGAGTTGTTAATATTTTTTTAATGAATAAATTATATAATTAATCATATAAAAACAGTAATTATAAAGGTGAAGGATTATGAAAAAAATATTAATCTATAATCGTTTTGAAAATGGTACCGGGGGTGATAAACAACGTCTGCTAATGGTTACCAAGGCGATTATGGGAAAATTAGACGGCAATGCACATGTTGGCTTTATTATCGCCGCCGACAGTAAATCAGATCCTAACGTTATTCCAACTATCAACGCACTACAAAACCTGGCTGAAAATAGAAATATTCAAACTTCATTCTTTGTCAGTAGAACAGGCCGCCCTTCAAAAGGTAAAGGGCCTCGTCAGGCAGATCTCAACGTAAATATCAAAGACGAATCAATTGATTACTGGGCAAGTTCACCAAAAAGTAATTTAAAAGGATTGGTAGAAGATTATTCGAGTTTAAAAAGCTTTATCGCGGATGATTTGAAATTATTTGTGATTTCTGGATGGGTACATAATATGAATGAACACAGCGTACACTATATGAAAGAGACATTAAAAATTAAAGAAGATGTATCATTACTGCTGTGCACATCTCCAGGAAAAGAATTAAGCGAAAGTTTTATGATCGCAGTAACGCAACACTATCAAAACGAAAATATTTTCACCATAGAGCCTAGCTTGCTTAAGGAGCATGGTTACCCAATACTAGGATTAGGTCAAGAATTATGTGAGGGAGTTCAGAGCACACAGGCTAGAGAGGACTGGATTGAAGCTATTCGCGGCAAAAACTCAGATTTGGCAGACATGTTAACAAATCACAAAGGATTGGTGAAGACCGATCCTATCGCCGTGATCTACTGTAGCAAAGATAACCCAGGTCTAAAACCAGATTCAAGCACACATTTATTTTTAGATAAAATCACAGATAAAAATATCCCTCTTGTATTGATTGGGGCAGAGAATAGTAATAAGAGCAAATGGAATAATTTATTAGAAAAGAAAGGATTTAGAAATATTATTCATGTAGGAAAGCTTCCAAAATACGCTTTTCTACGTGGATTGCGTGACGCAGAACATTCTATGGCCACGGGAACTTTTTCTGTTCTTGAAACAAAAGCAATAGGAGCTTATCATAGCCAATATTTATCTCCACATCACTTAGATAGTTTTCAAGCTGAACTAGCAATGGCAGATCAAAACCCTAACCTCTATACTACAGCCTTTGCAAACGGCCAAGCAAGATTAAACCAAATAACGGAAAAAGTAGCAGAGATAATGAGCCTGAATTTACAAACTTCAGAAACTCAATCTCTTCAAACAATTAAGAAAAAAGCAGCTGCAAGGTCGCCGAAAAGTCCTCCTCTCAGTCAGCCATCTCTAGCTCATTTTTCTTTTCTATCTGTATCTAAAAAAGAAGAAATTGATAGACCTAAACCTCCAGCAACTCAAACTGATGAAGAATCTTTAAAAAATAGCTTCTGAAAAAGCAGGTATAAATTTAGATAGTGTAATCATAAGACTTCTGGGTAAGTTTGGATAAGAGAAATAATATATGAATCTCTACCGGGCCAGAAGCCTTTATAAGCTTAAAATTACGGTTGATTTGAGCTTTCAATGCGACAATCGATACATAGGAACTCATTGATAAATAAAATTTTAATGCTAAATCCTTTAACTACAGGCGGAGCTACTTTATCGATTGATAAACCATTACATTACCAATAACCTTGTTTATTGACTGCAAAAGATTTTAGAACCAACGAGCCTAAACTTTTAGCTCATCGTCGTTTGGTAAGCATTTACGCTAAGTTGTGAAATTAGTCAAAGATTGCTAATATTACAATCTAAGTAAAAGTACTAATTTCATTAGCAATTATGGGACATTCACACGATCATGCATGCCACCAGCAGGCACCAGAGCAAGTTAATTTAGCATTTGCAATAGCAGTTCTGCTGAACCTTGGTTTTACAGCTCTAGAAGCTATTTATGCAATATCCGCTGACTCAATGAGTTTATTGGGCGATGCTGCACATAACTTAGGTGACGTTTTAGGTTTGATGCTCGCATGGGGAGCCAACTGGTTATTATCAAAACCAAGTAATGTACGTTACAGCTATGGTTATAAGCGTACCACTATTATTGCTGCCCTCATTAATGCCTTAATCATCGTTGGTACCGGTTTTATTATTGCATACGAAGCGGTTATTAAACTTTTAGACCCCGCCCCAACAAATGAGGTCACCGTGATTGTGGTGGCTGCGATCGGAATAGCCATTAACGCTGGAACTGCCATGCTTTTCATCCGGGGAAGTAAAGAAGATTTAAATATTAAAGGCGCTTTTCTGCATTTAGCTGTCGATGCAATCATCTCCTTAGGCGTCGTGTTTACAGGCATCATTATCTATTACACCAAATGGTACTGGCTAGATGGCGTTATTGCATTACTGATCGTTTTAGCTATTGTTTATGGAACTTGGGAGTTATTACGCGATTCGGTGCTACTGCTTCTTGATGGCGTCCCCACATCTCTTGACTATTCTACCGTTAAACAATCTTTAATGGACATTCAAGGCGTGACCTCGGTTCATGATTTACACATATGGGGGTTAAGTACTAAAGAAATCGCTTTAACTGCACACCTAGTAATGCCTGGAAGGACCTTAACTGATCATGACTATAGTAAAATTAATCAAATGCTAAAAACAAATTTCAAAATAAAACACGTGACCTTACAGGTTGAACAAGGCTATGACAGTATACAATGTGACCAATTGGATCGTTGCCATTAAGCAGGTATATTTTCAGTTAACATTTTGTTACAAAAAATAGCATTTCTACACTCCTCAATATGCTAGCATCATATCATTTTTAAGCTAATAAATATCGTGTCTTTGAAGAATTCAGTGATACCATCTTCCAGTAAAACGGTGACCCAACTTGTTGTTGATTTTCAGTGCCCTGGTTGTATTCCAACCATTCAATATCTTATCCATAAAGCAAATGATGTCGTTGCCGAAGAGGACATCGATCTTGAAGTCGACTTACATACTAAATTAGCCACAATCACAACTAAAAATCCCTCTAAATATAAACATCTCAACCTTGTTGAAGTTTATTCAAAAACACTAAAAGAAGGTGGGTTCGATGTTAGCTCATATACTGTGGTTAGCCACCATATTTTCAAAGGCTTGACAGGCATTGGTTTTAGCTTGCTAATTTCTATTCCACTTATGATGAATCTAATCATACCGTTACCCGTTTTAGCGTTAATGGCCTTAGGTACAACTATCGTCAATTTGTATTTAGGCTGGACTACATATACTAAAGCATTCAAACAGTTGTTTTATGCTAAAACTTTTTCTATGGATTCATTATTTGCAATAAGCTCTTTGAGTTCTCTAGCGATTTCATTTCTTGCTCTTTTACACCCAATTTTCCCATTCATGTTTGCTGATAGCTTAAGTATTCTTGGGTTCAAGCACTTTGGTGATGCTATAAAAAAAACTTGCAGTAATCAAATTGTAAAAGGTTTATCGTTATTAGAGCTCGCACCGCAAGTCGTTAAACGATACGAAAATAAAACTTACAAAGAGACTAAAATCACTGATTTAAAAGAAAATCAGATATACTCGCTAAATCCTGGGGAGTATCTGCCAACAGATGCACTATTAATCAGTTCAAATGCAAATTTTAATACTTCGTTACTAGATGGTAAGCGTAGTTACTATACAACGTTTAAAAAAGGAGCTGCACTCAAAGCAGGTTTAAAACTGACTAGTAATAAAGCAGTGCAATTTAAAGTCCTAAAAAATGTTGCAGCATCTGAGCTGGCTCAAATTGATCAACAGTTAGCAAAAAATAATAATAAAAAATCTCAAATTGAAGAATCTTCTACCACTGTCTTACAATTTTTCATTCCTGCTATCATTACTATTGCAATAATTTGTGGCGGATTTACGGCATCCTTTGCTTCTATCACTACTGGTATTTATACCTTATTGTCTTGTTTGAACGCTGCATGCCCATGTGCGCTTGGTTCAATAATCCCTGCAGTATTTTCTCTAGGGCTGAGAAACGCTCGTGGGAAATGTGTCGAATTTAAAAACACGTCAAATATAGAAGTTACCTCAAATGTTGATTGTGTGGTCTTAGATTTGCATGGCACTTTAACTAATGCTGACACAGAAGTTGTCGATGTTGATGTCAACCAGCACCTGGATTTAAGTAAAAATCGAATTCATACAATCTTGCTAAGTCTTGAAGCTGAATCAAACCATAGGATAGCGCACGCCATACGAAGGTTCTTAAAAAACCATACTTTAGATCATATCGATATAAAGAATCGCACTTTATCATATAACATGGTCTCTGCCACGATTGATAATACTGAGTATTTCATTACCAATGAAACCTATTTCAGAAAATCAAACATTAAAATAGATTTTTTTAAGCCCAACAGGAACCAGGACGATATTGTATATTTAGCTCAAAAGAGCAATGATATTACGACGATTCTTGCCAGGGTTCGACTCAATGAAACCCTGCGCAATGATGCCAGATCATTAATTGTGAATTTAGAAAAATCAGGAAAACAAATATATTTATGTACTGGGGGATCAAAAGACGACGCATTAAAAGCTGGTAAAACACTAGGTATTCATGAAAAAAATATTCGATATGAATATAGCCCACAACAAAAAAATGAATTCATAAATTCTCTGAAAAAGAATTTCACTGTAGCAATGGTTGCTGATGAAAAAAATGACTTACTTTCTTTAAGTGCAAGCGATATTGGAATCGCTGTTACTGATAGTGACATACACGTGAATGAGAAAGCTGATATCCTGATAAAAACCGATACTTTGTCTTCAATACATTTTGCTTTTGAAGCTGCACAACATACTAAAAATATAGTGAACAAAGTTATTATTTCTAGTATCGCTTATAATCTCATAGCTCTTGCGCTTGTAGGTGTGATTCTACCTTCTGTTGGAATATTAGTCCCTCCTGGATTATGCTTTACTTTTATGATCGCCCAAATGAGCATCGCAACATTATATGTTCTAAGAAAGAGTAATCTAAATTTTGATGACCATGAAATAAATCAGAAAAATAGCGTCAATTATAATGATGAACAAATTGAAACCACTTATCAATCTAGCCATACACTTATGGCAAAATATGATTTAGGAGCTACAACTAATAAACAATTTAATAGTTCAGGAATAGAGGAAATTTCTTCTGAAATCAATCAAGAAAAACCAATGCAAGCACTAGAAACAATGACTCAGAATACCACTGTTAATCAAGCCACCGTCAACTCTCAACTTCGGTCTCAATGTGCTTGATCCCAGTTATCGCCGATCCCAATACCCACGGTTAATGGCACGGCCAAATCTGCTGCATTTGCCATTGCTTGGCTTAATGGATTTTGAAATTCATCTAATATGTTCTCAGCAACTTCAAAAATAAGCTCATCATGGACTTGCATAATCATACGCACGTCCCATTTCTTTTGCTTAATCAGTGCAGCAACATTAATCATTGCTCGTTTAATAATATCAGCAGCAGTCCCTTGCATAGGCGCATTAATCGCTGTGCGCTCAGCGGCCCGCTGCCGTTGAATATTACTAGAATTTATTTCTGGTAAGTGTAGCTCTCTACCAAATAAGGTCTCAACATAGCCAAGCTCATGTGCATGAGCCTTAGTTTTATCCATGTAGGCTTTAATTTTAGGATAACGCTCAAAGTATTTATCAATATATGCTTGCGCTTGGCTGCGGTCAATAGCAAGTTGTTTAGCTAGACCATAAGCAGACATTCCATATATCAAACCAAAATTAATTGCTTTAGCATCACGTCGCTGCAAATTCGTCACTCCATCTAACGGGACATCAAACACTTCTGCTGCAGTAGCTTGATGAATGTCTTTATCATTTTTGAAAGCCTCTAATAAACCCTGATCTCCTGATAAATGAGCCATTATTCGTAATTCAATTTGAGAGTAATCTGCCGCAAGAATCTTATACCCTTTAGGTGCAATAAAAGCTTGGCGAATGCGCCGTCCTTCTTCACTGCGAATCGGTATATTTTGTAGATTAGGGTCTGTTGATGAAAATCGCCCAGTCCAAGCACCAGCTTGATGATATGAAGTATGCACTCGACCTGTCTGTAAGTTGATATTTTTAGGCAATTTATCTGTATAAGTCGATCTTAATTTAGTTAAACTTCGATAGTCCAGAATAACCCTGGGTAATTCGTAATCTGCAGCCAATTCTTGTAGCACGGACTCAGCGGTAGAGGCTTGGCCAGTCGCAGTTTTTTCTAATATAGGTAACTGTAGTTTGTCATACAAAATTCCTTGTAACTGTTTAGGCGAACTTAAATTAAATGTTTCACCCGCAAGACTATAAGCTTTTTCAACGAGATGATCTATCTTATGAGTAAATTCGTAACTTAACGCATTTAAATGTTCTGCATCGATTAGAACACCTGTCCTCTCTATTTCAGATAAGATTGAAATTAGCGGGACTTCTATCTCAGTTAATATTTTATCAAGCTTAGGTTTGGCTTTAATCTGTGGATAGCATTTCTGGTGAATTTGTAAGCAAATATCTGCATCCTCAGCAGCATAATCAGTTGCTTGCTCGATTGACACTTGATCAAAAGTTTTTTGCTTTGCACCTTTACCTGCAACCTCTTCAAATTTTATATTTGTATGACCTAAATATTTCAAGGCAACACTATCTAAGTCATGACGACTGCTGCTTGACAATAAAAATGACTCAAGCATAGTATCATGAGCTAAACCTTGAAGTGTTATCTGGTGATTGGCTAAAACAGTCATGTCATATTTCAAATGATGTCCAACTTTTAATATCTTCGGATCTTCAAGAATCGGACGCAATAACTCTAACCCTTGTTCACAACCGATTTGGTTAGGTACATCGATATACTCATGAGCAAGGGGCACATAAACAGCTTCATGCTCATCAATAGAAAAAGAAACACCTACAATTTTTGCATCCATATAATTTAAGCTGGTTGTCTCAGTATCAAAAGCCATAAATTTTTTAGATTTTATTTTTTCAATCCATGATTTTAATTCATCTTTTGATAAAATCGTGATATATTTTTTTTTGGGTTTTGTATCCTGTTTAATTTCTGCAAGCCAATTTTTAAATTCTAATTCTTCAAATAGTTGCTTGAGTTGCTGCTTATTTTCTGGACGCTTAGTTAAACTATCAAAGTGGAATGGCAAATCAATATCACATTTTATTGTAACTAGCGTTTTACTTAATTTAAGATTTTCAAGATTGTCTCGAAATTTTTCCCCAATTTTACCCTTGATATCAGATGCATTGGCGATTACATTATTCAAATTGCCGTAGGCAGTTAGCCACTTCACCGCGGTTTTTGGTCCAACTCCTGGAATCCCAGGGATATTGTCAACATTGTCACCAACCAAGCTCAAATAATCAATCATCAAGTGTGGAGGAATACCAAATTTCTTCTCCACCCCTGATTGATCCAAAATCGTATCGTTCATGGTATTAATCAATGTTACTTGCTCATCAACTAATTGTGCTAAGTCTTTATCACCAGTCGAAACAAGAGAATTTAAATTATATTTTTTTGCTTCACATACTAACGTCCCAATAACATCATCGGCTTCATATCCATCGACAATAACTAATGGGAAACCTAAAGCTTCAATAATTTTAAATAAAGGTTTTATCTGGCAGGCAAGCTCATCTGGCATTTGATCGCGATTCGCTTTATATTCTGAGTAAATATCATCACGAAAGGTTTTACCTTTTGGATCAAAAACAACCGCCACATTATCAGTCGGATAGTCTTTTAATAGCTTTTTAAGCATACTAATGACTCCATAAATCGCCCCTGTTGGCTGGCCTTTTGAGTTAGTGAGTGGGGGTAGCGCGTGATATGCCCGAAATAAATATGAAGACCCATCAACCAAAACAAAAGACGTCTGTGAGATTCGACTCATTTAAAAAGCCCTTACCAAAGTAAAAAATAAAACGTGTTAAGTTAGCATGAATAATATAAAGTAATATTGCAAGGACTATTTATTTAGTCATGCTGTTTCAGCTGTCAAAGTTTTTGGTTTTTGCTTAACAAAAAACAAGCTGAGAATTAATGCCAAACCATATAGTAAAAGCAGCATTGACAATGCCATGTTATAGTTATCTAAATTGTCTAATCGATGACCAATCGGATGTGATAGCAAATAACCCACTAATGGTTGCATCGTCAAGCTAGACAGAACCATAAACATATTATTGAAACCCACTGCAGTACCTATAAAATTTTTCAAGTTATTCGCATAAATATACTCAAAGGTAAGTAGCTGTCCTACACTAGAAAAACCTAGGAAAACTAATGCTGAAGATAAGACAAGTTTGCTATCAAGTTTTACAAAAAGTATCATCGATAAGGAAACTATCCCGATTAATGCAAGTATAAATAGCAAACACCGTTTATCATAAATATTTCTACATAAATAGCCAACAAGTGGTGCACCAAAACCCAAACCAGCCCATGTGAATCCCAACAACATCGAAGACTCCACTGAACTGATGCTATATTTTAATTGTAGATAACTATTTCCCCACATTGATGCAAACACTCCCATTGGTGCCCAGAGGGAAAATACATAGATAGCACATAGCCAATTACATGGTTTTTTTAAAACCAGGAGTAAACTTTTAGTCACTTCCAGTAAACTTTGACGTATATCGCTAGCGATGACTTGGTTAGGAACAACAAAACCAACACATAGAAAAAGTAATGTGCCGACAATTGCATAAGCGTAAGTAATATTATCCCAACGGTACGTTTCTAAAAAGAAACTCGTAAATTCTTGACCAGAAAATGCGCCCAAGCATGCCATTAGTTGAGTGATCCCCACTAAGAACGAAAAATATTTTTTAGGAAAATAATTCACTGCGATCAGCAAAGTTGCTGAAAATGCAAATGCAGAGCCTAGTCCCATAATCAGTCGTGCAACAACAAGAATATAATAACTTTGCGTGGAGGCAAATAAATAAAGCCCTAAAGAGCAAGATAAGACTGACATAGATAAAACTTTTTTAATTGAATAACAGTCGAATAAAATTCCTGCTGGAATTTGCATTGCACTATAAGTGATAAAAAAGAATCCAGAAATAATTCCCAAATGATATAAATTGATACCAAACTGATTAATTAAATCAGGTGCTATCACACTAGGAACGACTTGTATATACATTTCATAATACAAGAATATTAAGCTTAGAGCATAGGACAAAATTTTTCGTGTTGTACTTATTTCAGGCATTAAAATTTGCACCTTAAGTTTTTATATATATGCGAAAGCTTAACCTCAGCAATAAAACTCAAATTAGAGCTTAGCGGCATTTATTCCAACGTTATTGCATACAAAAGTAAATTCAAGTTGATTTATTTCTTTTCAGTTAAGAAAAAGCTCAACGCGAATGCGGTTAGACTAAATCCTACACACAATAATATGACTTGAGAAAATGCAGCGGTAAGACTTTCACAAAAATAGTTCATAATAGTCCCTATCTTACCAGAACTAAAGATGTCTGCAAACTCTTGTAAACCTGCGTTTTCACCTTGCTTTAGCACAGCACTCATGGATTTTAGCTGCTCAGAAGTGAGCTTAATACCCAATTTACTTAATAAGTTTTCCTGAAAATCTGTCAAAGTACTGTACAACATTAGGCTGCCACTTATAGCAACACCTATTCCGGCAGCAATAAAGCTATTGGTCAGCAAAAAGCCTGAAGCTCCTCCAGATTTTTCTTTAGGTGCAGCAATAATGATCCCTGCCGCAGTTCCTGGAATCAACAGTGAAAAAGCAGCACCTATGATAATTGAGATGACAACTATTTTGTTGATGTTGGAATTATCAAAAACTATGGAGTATAGCGCCCATAACCCTAGCACTAATAATAATAAGCCATATTTGAGTGCGGCTTTCACTCCTATTTTATTAATAAGGACTCCTGATGGTAATGACAGCCCCCCTACTGCAAGAGTCATCCCAAGCATCACAAACCCAGTCTCATAAGCAGATAAATTCAATGCATACTGTAGAGTCAAGCTAAACACATATATTAATGAAAAGTATATAAAAGAAGTAAGGAAACGAATTAAATTAATCATTAAAAAATCGCGACCTTTTAGTAAAGATAGATCCAGTAAACTATTTTTACTATACAGCTCAAGAACAAGGAAAGAACCGAATGCTAAAACCCCTAAGACAGTTAAAATTAAAAGTAAAGAAGCGTTTGTTTCCCAATCAAATGCGTTATTTAAAACAGTAAGAATTAAAAACATACTTAAAATAAAAATAAAACTATTTTTAATAGGAATGATCTTTTGAGTCTTGAAAAGATCGACATTTTTAATCAAACTCACTAGGAAGAAAGAAGCCAAGCACAACGGTAAATTAACCCAAAATAACCATCTCCAATCTAGGAAGGTAACGACTAATCCACCAAAAGTGGGGCCTAGTGCTTGGGAAACTCCCGCTATAGCAATCAAAGCACTGACCATAATGCTTTGCTTATTCTCAGGAAAAGCTATTTTAATAAGTGACATGCTCAGTGGAAAAGTGAACCCAACAGCGAAACCTTGCGCGATTCTTGCAGAAATTAACACCACTTCAGTATTCGAAAACGCTGCAAGTAGCGAAGCTAAAGCAAAACCAACCAGCCCCCATAAAAATATAAATTTGTGGCCAAAACGATCACCAACGATACCACCTAGCGCCATACATGATGCCGCTGCAATAAGATAGCCATTGATGATCCACTGCTCACCATATATTGAAATACCTATATCTTTGGCTATCATTGGAATCGCGATATTCATTGCGGTCATATCAATATCCACCATAACAACTGATAAAGTAATCCCGATAAAAATTAGAACGTATTTAAAATTGCTCATATTATCTCCATATGTTAAATTTGTTTATTAACAATAAGCATAAAATATTTATTAAAAAAATGTATACATCTTTATATTTTTCTGTTGGGGTATATGCTTAGCAACTAATGGCTTTAGACAAATTAAAATCAGTGAAACCAACATAAATAAAAAGCTCTTTTTCCTGCGCCCGTACCTTAAAATCTCTAAAATCATGCTCTTCAAAATAGCTTCTCCATATTATTTAAAGTTGATGAATCACTCGTTAATAAAAAAGTATCTTTACTTTTTACTTCATTTGGAATAAATAGTCTACGAATTAATCCCAAAGGAGTAATTATGGTAAAAAATATAACAGTTAAAATTATGATCAAAAACCCATTTTTTAACATTTTCACTTAATCTCTCACTTAAATATAATTTAACAAATCGATCTCTAATCTAGCTCAAAATTTTCATGCATTCCTTGATAGATTTCCTTGTTTTTTTGCTCACTTTTAGCAAGAAAATAGTTACCTATCACAAGGTAATCCATATCTGTCATCATGAAACATTTATAAGCATCTTCAGGAGTGCATACGACTGGCTCACCTCTAACATTAAATGACGTGTTGATGACAACAGGACAACCAGATTGTTTTTCAAATTCAACTATAAGCTGATAAAATAATGGATTAGTCTCTTTCATTACCGTTTGCACACGTGCAGAATTATCAATGTGGGTAACTGCTGGAATAGAAGAGCGCTTCGAATATAATTTATCTAGACCCTTCAAACCTTTAGCTTCTTTTGTATCAACGAGCTGCTTTTTAGCAACGTCACTGACTAAAAGCATATAAGGACTTTTATTAGTTAATTCAAAGTATTCATGCTGTTTTTCTGTAATCACAGCTGGAGCAAAAGGGCGAAAAGATTCGCGATACTTTATTTTCAGGTTGATAAAGCTTTGATTTTCGAGCTTTGTCGGGTTCCCTAAAATTGACCGATTTCCCAACGCTCTAGGACCAAATTCCATAGGTCCTTGAAACCATCCAACCACAGCATTTGAAGCGATACATTCTGCTGCTCGTTTAACTAATTCATTTTGCTCATAATACTCAAAAATTGCATCTAGTTTTTGCAAAGCATTATTAATTTGACTATTAGAATAATGCGGCCCTAAATATGCACCCTTCATTTTATCATAAAGCTCATCAGAATATCTCGGCTCATTTTTATAGTGATGCCAAGCAAGATAAGCTGCTCCTAGACCGCTACCAGCATCACCTGCAGCAGGTTGGATCCAAGTATTTTCAAATGGAGTGTTTTTTAGTATCTTGGAATTCGCAACGCAGTTTAAAGCAACTCCACCGGCAAGACATAAATTCTTCGTATTGACTAAAGGATCTTTTGATAAAGTATTCACAAGTTTAGTGATAACGTTCTCTGTAACTTTTTGAATCGAACTGGCTATGTCCATATGTATTTGTTTAATATCATCAGAGGGCTTTCGAGCTTTGATCCCAAATAATTTTTCAAAGCGATGATTTACCATACTGTTTCCTTTCATGTAATCGAAAAATTTTAAATTCAACATGAATGAACCATCAGACTTAATATTAATTAAATTATTCTCTATAATATCAACGTAAATTGGATCACCATATGGTGCCAATCCCATAAGTTTATATTCACCAGAGTTAACTTTAAAACCTATAAAAAATGTAAAAGCACTATAAAGCAATCCCAAAGAGTGTGGATAATTAATTTGCCATAGTAATTGAATTTTATTATTATCTCCTACCCACGCTGTTGTTGTTGCCCATTCACCAACGCCATCAACACATAATATAGCCGCCTGTGAATAGGGACTAGGAAAAAAAGCCGCTGCTGCATGTGATTCGTGGTGTTCTGCGTATAAAATTTTTGGGAGTTTATTATATCCTAAATCTTTTAATTCATTTTTTATATTATGAGATACAAAAAGCTTATTTAAGTATACAGGTATTGTTTTAACAAAATTAAAAACTCCTAAAGGTGCATAATTTAAAAAATTAGATAATATCCTATCAAATTTCAAAATAGGCTTATCGTAAAAAACGATATACTCAACTTCATCTAAATATATATTTGCTTCTTCTAGACAAAAACAAATAGCGTTATACGGAAAGCTAGAATCATGTTTTACACGTGTGAATCTCTCTTCTTGAGCTGCAGCAATCACTTCACCATCTTTCAATATGGCCGCAGAACTGTCATGAAAATATGCAGACAAACCAAGAATATAACTACTCATACCAACCCCTATAATCTATTATTTGATAAGATAATCAATGCAAACTTACTAGTGAATATTTCCTATCAACCATAAAACCTAATTTTTTCGCGAGTGAAGTTGAAGCAATATTACTTTCCTCACAACTCCAAATAGGGGTGAACCCACTATTTTTTGCACATGTTATTAAACTTGCATTTACGTGACTTGATAAATTTTTTCTCCTATATTTTTCGTCGGTAATAGTTGCAATCTCAAACATGTTTTTTGAAATATAACCAGTATGGGCTTCACTTACAATTTTACCTTTATTATAAATACAGTATCCTTTTGCATATCTAAGGTAATCTTTTTCGCTGCCAAATATTTTAACCATAAGGTCATACCATTGGCATCGGTTAAAATTTTCATCATCTATTTTTTTTAGCGAAAACCCAGGAGGTAGGCTTTGAAGATCATTTAATTTTTCTGGGTATGTCAATTTAAACTGTAACATTTTTGTGAATTTTTTATGTATCACTGGTAAAAGAGAATAATGACTTTTATCAATATAAAGATAAAAAGGTGAATTAATTTGAATTTCTTGAAATATTTTCAGCATAGATGCCTCTGATATTTCTCCCAGAGCGAAACTAAACAAGGATTTAGTGTTCACAAAAATCATAGACGGTTCAGTATCATCGTCTACCCACATATCAGCAAAAGCTTTACCTAAAAATATTGCATCAAGTACAGCTTTGTTTGGTAAGTCACCTGGAATCAAATGACTTACTTTTTCCACTTCTATATATTCTACTTTCTTCATAATATACCTTTTTAACTATTATTTTTAAAAATATTTATTTTACAATAGATTGCACAAACTTTTAGGCTTTTTTTCTTCGTCTACTTGAAAGTTTGAACTATGCTTATTTGCAGATTTTTTATTCCAAAAAGTATTATAATTACTTGAAAGCTTACTGGATTCTTCTAGAGGAGCAAAATCATCAGTACCCTCATCATATTCTTCAACTTTAACTAACAAATCTTTTTCATTTGCCTGAATATCTTTATTTAATTGCTTACGAATTTTTAAGATCCATCGTGGGGTTAGAATAGCTGCGATTCCTGCAATTGATAATGCTTTAACTGAGTATATTCCAATATTACCATACCCCAATGTAATACCTGCAAGGTAAGAACCGGCTAAATTCAGGATTGATAAAGTTGTATTAACGCCCATTGGCACAGCTGTATCAAATAACCCGCGTAGTGCACCAATACTTACATTTCTTGTATAGTCAAAAGAAATAGCAAATGCATTAATAATAAAAATAGCCAATACTTGCTGTAAAATTTCATCTTGATCGCTTGGCTCACCATCTGGCGAATTCAGAAAGAAATCTGTTAATGGCTTATAAGCTAAACACATAGCAATTGCTATTGTCTGAGGTATAATAACTCCAGTATAAGCTATATTGGCGTAACGATTCGCTTCTTTAGGTAAGTCTGAACCCATTTTTGAAGAGATGAGTACCCCTGCTGCTTGTGACGCTCCAATCACTGGGACTAAAATAAACCCATAATACTGTAACGCGACTTCCGCAGCAATCAACTCATCCTCACCAAGTAAGCCTGACATCTGCATCATTAGTGCTAAAATTGCCAACTCCACGCCCACTTGAATACTTATTGGCGCACCAAACTTTAGCAACTTAGTAAGAACGCTTAAACGCTCAGTATAAGCTTTTTTAAGATTTAGTATATCAGGAACAGATATTTTCTTTCTCGCAATAAGATACGCATTTAAACCAGTAAATGTTGTTAGCGCAGCAATAGATGCACTTAACCCCACTCCATAAGGACCCATTTCAGGCAAGCCCAGCTTCCCCTCCATCAAGCAGTAGCCAAGTGATATATTAAAGACTTTCTCAAATATAGTAGAAGCTAATAACGCATTCTGATGTCCTGTAGCAAGAGCATGTTGTTGAGTTGCTATCAAGAAAACATCAGCATATATTCCCCATAAATAACCATTAAAGTAATCTTGTGCAACATCAGCTATATCTGACTCTTGGCCAATTGAGGTCAAAATAGGGCCAACGAAGGCCGACGACAATATCATAGGGATACTTGACATTGTAGACACAGTCATACCATGTTGAATTGATGCATTGGTCAACTCAATATTATTCTGTCCCACACCTTCGGCAGAGAGGATGCCAACAGCATAATTTGGACTATACAAAAAGCCTTGTTGAATAAGCAAAACAGAAGTAATTAGCCCACTGGCTGCTAAATCAGTTTGCCCACCTAAGGATAATATTTTTGCTGTAAGAAAGTTCCCACCCGAAGTGACCCCGGTTGAAATAATATAAGGTATGGCCGTTAGTAAAAAATTTTTGATTGATTCTGCTAATCTCTCATCATGCTCTGAGGTAGATTTACCCTGAATAACTTCGTCTGAAGCCACTGAGCTATCATAAACATATGAATCAATATCATGGCTACTATCAGGTAAAATACTAGGACTTAGATAATTGTCGCCAGAGACTTTTTTAGACTTTTCACTCCCAGTATCAAAATTTTCATGTGCCATAGGTTTCTCCTTTTTAAATACACAATTATATTAAACTTTTAATTTACAGAATATGTAAATTCTTCTTTACCATATAATCTCTTTGAAATTTTTCCTTGTTGTCGGCATCGCGAGATAAATTTATTCGATTCTTGGATTTGAATAGAGTCATCACTATAGCTAAGCCCCATGATATAACTTAACCATGGCTCCATACCCATTGCATAGACGTAGATCTCCTTCGACCCTAATTGCTTGACTACGTCTAAAGCTTTATCGCTATTCGAGCCTGACAGTCTTCTTGAGTTGTCCATTTTTCTTTCCAATCGCTTAGAGGTTAGAGGGCCATATACCCAACTCAATGGTGCACCCTCGCACTCCATTCCTAAAAATAATATATCTATAGTTCCTACAAAAGAGTATATTTGTGAATACAGAGATTTACAAAGGTTATTCGAATCTGCAGCAAATAGCAACTTCTTTTTACCTAAAATAATACAATATGCTGCTTTCGTATAAATTGGAAGGTCAGCATGCTCGCCAAGGAAAGGTAATGATAAAATTTTTCCATTGTTTAGCTGTATACTTTCAAAGTCATCTAATGAAATCACTCGGTTGAATCCGAGTTTTTGTAATATTAGTTTCATCGATGGATCAAATATAGATCCAGGATTATTAGATGGAACAACAATATAGTTAATTCGATGACGTAATTGGATTAATGTTTCTATTTGAATATGATCTTGATGATTGTGCGTTAATAAAACATAATCAATTTTTTCAGGTAAATCATTATATGTATATCTATCAATTATTTGATTATAGCTATAGCTAATAATTGGATCTATCAAAATAGAGCAATCTTTTGTTTCTAACAAAATAGTTGCATGACCAAAATATCTAACTCTTAATTCGTGCTCAGAGAAATCATGAGGTTTATTTTGAATGCTTTTCTCATCCGAGAAAAATTCACTAAAATAGTTATATTTTCTAGTAGGAATTTCTAAACTTTCAAATAGTTTAAATTTATCGACAGGCTCATATTTTGCTGCAAATAAATTATCATACAAAGGGTTAGAAAATTCTAAATTAATAGCCAATTCATTTTCATCTTCCAACCTAGGTGTGCTCAACAAAAAAGGCCGATTGTCATTTTCGATCGATGACATTACACAACACTGATTATTTTTATTATAGTAATTTTTATATATAAATGTCTCAAACAATCGGATCTTTGGTGAATTATTGCCATCATAAACCAGCTCAAACATCCCATCAAGTGAGACAGGAGCTTCTTTGTAAAAATTATCTAACGAATAGCCATGTGCATTTTCTTGTAGAAATATATCAAACTTTTTATAATCAATAGCCAGATTGATTATCGACTCACACCACTCATTAGTTTTCTTCAAAAGAGATTCAACTTCACCAACTCGAGATTTGTGGATATTAGCAAACGGCCCACCTATCATTTCAGGGATTTTTAACGACTGTTCGTGAATTTCAGGACTTTGTATAAATGACTCCATGATCTTTAAATGCCTATCTAAAACATTACATCCAGCCGTCAGTGGCTGTATTAAATGAGGCCAAGCATACCAACGCCATATTAAAGGTTCAAATTTTACATTCGGCTTAAGATAAGACATTTTCGACATCTTCTGATTCTCCTTAAGATTAAATCCTACATACTTATATTGAAATTTTCACGCAACAGGCACAAACTAAGAATATTAAAAATAATCTTTTCACTATCTTTTTTTTCATCATAGCTTTGTGTCTGAGTTTGCTCTAAGAAATTTATTACCGCCGCTTGTTCAAAAAAAGGAATACTATTAAAATCGGTACTATGAAAAGTATCATATACTAACTGTCCCAATTTTGAGGTTCTACTTAAATCGTAAGGCGGGGCTACAAATGGTTGTTTCTGTCTAGAGTAAACTTCATCCGTTACAAATTTTCTTACACATTCTTTAAGTAAATATTTTTCATTATTTCCTTTAACTTTGATAGTCGCAGGCAATGATTGAATATACTCTACGAATTTGTGGTCAAGAAAAGGCACACGGCCTTCAATAGAGTGAGACATTTCCATTCTGTCACCTACAACATTTAAGATATATGCAGGAAAATGAGACTTTAACCATAAATACATTGTTTTATGGAGGTTGGATCGTGCTGATTTAAGTGAATCATTTAAGTTTTTATCAATAAATTCACAAAAAATATCTTTTTCTTTGAATCTGCTGATGTATTTACCATCGCAAAGTGGAATAAATTTTTCAGAAAACACGTGTGCAAACTCCATATAGGATGGAATATATCCAAGTAGATTTTTAACTTGATTCAGATTATCATTTATACATTTGTTAAACATCGAACCATAAACTTTATTTTCTTGATTTAATAGGCTCAGATATTCCTCAGTTTTTTGATTCGAGTTAACATTATTTAATACATCTTTTACAAAAAACAAGTATCCACCAAAACTTTCGTCGGCGCCTTCACCAGTTAAAACTACTTTGAACCCCATGTCCCTGACACGTTTGCTTAAAAGGTATTTTGCAGCCCCATGAGAATTAAACATTGTTACTTCACTGTGATAAATTGCATCAGAAAGTGAGTCAGCGATATCAGACTCACCAATTGAAAGAATATCAATATTACCTCCAAAGTGATTAACTGTTCGTTTAGCAATATCAGCTTCATCATAATCTAAGTCACCAAAACTAATTGTAAATGCACTCAATGGAGAATTAGAAATTTCGTTTGCCATTCCATATATAGCTGAAGAATCTATTCCTCCACTTAAGTAACATGCAACATTCGCATCTGATCTCAGTCTTATACCTATCGAATCTTTTAAAAGTGACGTTGTGATATCAATTACAGTTTGCTCATTTTCTGGATTAATGTCCGTCTCTTGATCTGAAAAAGAACTGTCCCAATATAATTTTTGCTCTAAGCCGTATTGATTGACTACAAGAAAGTGACCTGGCTTGACCTGTTCGATATTTTTAAAAAATGACTCTTCAGCTGAGATTAAAAATAAATGGTTATTTTTATAAACAACGTCTTCATTCCATTTAGGGATCACTCCTAGGCAGAATAAAGCCTTCGCCTCGGAAGCAAAGTAATATTGTTCATTTATAATAGTAAAATACAATGGCTTTATCCCAAAACGGTCCCTTGCCACAAACAATTGATTCTTGTTTTCATCCCACAATAAAAAAGAAAATTCTCCCCTTAGATATTCTAAACAAGAGATACCATATTTTTGGTATAAAGCAATCAGAATTTCACTATCAGAATCTGTTTGGATTTGATAACCATCTTCAAGGAGAGCCGATCTTATTTTTTCGAATTCATAAAATTCACCATTTACAACTGCAACAATGCTTTTATTGGAACTATACAAAGGCTGACTTGAAGATTCTGAACCCATTACCTGAAGCCTAGTATGCCCTAACATAATTTTTTTGTTTAGAGATATCCAATAATTCATATCATCAGGTCCGCGGTGAGATAAGCTGTTTAGGCTTTGTATTATTTTTTCTTGGCTAAAATTTAAATTATTGCCATATGCGCCTAATATACCACACATTATACGGTCCTCACTGCATGTTTCCAAACATTACTAAACTCATATGCTAAACTATCAATATTATTTTTAGAGAAAATAGAATAATGATTTCCATTTGTTACCCTTAAAGTCTGTTGATTGTATGTAAGCGATCCCCATAATTCGATTGATTTATCTGTTTGCTCTGACTTTTGATCAGCAATAATATGATATATCGGTGAATCATATGGTTTAGGGTTAAACTCTATATGTGCCTTATTGTGTGATTTAAAAATTACAAATAAGCGACTAAACACTTCCAAATTGATTTGACTATCAAACAAACTATTTTCCAAGCAATATTCATAGGCTTGTAATAATTTTTCATTTTCGTTAGTGCTATTTTTTTTAGTTAAATTATTTTTTGAGAATTCTTTATGTCCAAATAGATCACAAATAAACAAATTAATTAAAAAATCAGTATTAACTAGACTTTCCTCTCTCCCCCAACAAAACATAGCATCAATTAAACAAACAAATTTAACCTCCATATGTATTTTCATTAGTTCATAAGCTAAGCTATATGCAATAATCCCACCAAACGACCAACCAGCTAAGTAGTAAGGTCCGCTTGGTTGTATCGATAAAATAAGAGATTTATAATAATTCACTAAATCTTCAATTGAATCTAATGGTTTTCTAGTGTCAGCTATACTGTTTGACTGTATAGCATAAATAGAAAAATCTGATGGAAGCTTATCAACCAGGGGATAATAACAACTTACACTACCACCAATGGGGTGAATTAAAAAAAGCGAATTATCTACATTATTATCTTTTAGTTTGATTATATTATTGTTCATTATATTAACTTTACTTGATAAACTCTTTGCAGGATTGTCCATGTTTAATGAATTTTCAAGATAACACATTATTTTTTTTTTGTTAACTTTGAGAAAATTTATAATATCTTGCGTTACTAAATTTTGATTACCTTTAATAACAAGGTTGTCATTATCGATATTTAAAATTATTCCGCTATTAAGTATTTCTATTAATTTATTTTCCATAGATTTAAACTTTTTCCTTCTTATCAAATAAGCAAAGTCAAATAACGATCACTTCTTCTTGCAGTTGGAGATAACTTTCAGTGTTCATTCGACCAATATAAGACGCTTGTGCGATTATTGAGTCATTTTTCATCAAGTCGGTAATAGTAATATTTACATTAGTTTCTGAACTCAACACGTTAGCTAAACGTAATAATCCTAGGGAATTTCCCCCATAATATCTAAAAGACTCATGGATACTATTAACTTCCTGGTCTAAAATGAATTCCCAGTGCTTATGAATAAGCTTTTCTAAGCTATTACTTGGCTTCTTCTGATTATTTGATCTATTTGTGACCGACTTATCTGCTAATTTTTTTAATTTATTACGATCTACTTTCCCGTTCGCGGTTAGAGGCACTTCATCTATAAACACATAATTTCTTGGCACCATATAATCAGGGAGAAGATCAATTAAATAATTCCTTAGGGCCACCGCATTCAAGCGATAATCATCTCTTGGAATCGAACAGTAATCAATATCATATTTATCAATACATAGCCCCCCACCAACAAGAGTATAAATAATCTTTTGACCCAATGAGTTTTCAAAAAATCTATTTATTTTGTTAGATACGGTGCCCACTGGGCATAATCCTATATTATTATTTATAGCATTCATTTGAAGATTGTGAGCAAAGTAACCGATATTAACATAGCTAGACTTATAATTATCAAAATCGGCAAGTAGAAATATAACAAAATGACTATCTTGAAATATCAACTGATTATCTGCGATAAAATCTGAAACATCTAATTTATACTCAATATTTATTCTATTCAAGCTATTGTTCGAATGATATCGATACCAACCTTCTGAGATATTTTTTTCATTATCTGACTTGTAATATATAACCACAGAAGACTTATTAAAGTCAGATTTAATTATATCACTGCTCGCTGCAACATGGTCAGGCAACTGATAATCTACTAATAATTTGTGGTCATCGCAGCTTAAATTTAATTTCTCTAATTGAGGTCTTCCTCTTAGATCACTTTCAGAATACACTTCTAAAAAGTCATAATTTTTAAGAATATTTAAGCCACTACAAGCTAACATATGTCCTATCTCTAACATTCCAAATCTATAACTAAGCTTTCCATAAATTGGTTCAATTAATGTTTTTTTCTGCACGAAATAGATACTATTTGTTGTTTCAGAAAGGTCAAAATTTTCTATTTTTTTTATCAATTGTAACTTTTTACTCTCAGGATTAAAATAATAATAACCCAAATCTAAAGACATTGTAGAATTAACGATCTTTATATATACCTGAATCGAATATAGTGAGCTTGCAGAAGGATACAAATATATAAACTTTTCTTTATCTTTACTGTAACAACTGCTCAAATGATTGAGCACACTAAGCAAGCTATTATTAACGTCTTTTCTTACAAGGTTATTTAGAAGGTTATTTACACCAAACTGGGAAAAGTTTCTTATATCAAACCTTCTATATGGTCGGATTTTACAATAATGTTTAGCAAAATTTATGCTTCCGTCTATAGCCAGTTGGTATTCTTGTAGACCATTTTTAAAATTTTCAATGTTACTTGTATTTATTTTAAAATTAAAAATTTCCTCTTCAGATTTAAACATCGATTCATTAGTTAATTCGTTTTTTGGATGATTATACCCAGATATATATGCAATTAAGCTTTTATCTTTCCCCTGCTGATGTATATCAACCACTGTGCGGTCTATTAAAGGATGGTTATTTAAAGTATTTTCAACATCCCCTAACTCAATTCTATAACCAGATATTTTTACTTGACAATCATCACGGCCTAAAAATTCAATTAAGCCATTCTCAATATAACGTCCTAAGTCACCAGTAAAATACATTCTCTCGTTATTATTCGGATTAATTATAAAGTGCTTGTTAGTTTTTTCTTGGTCATTTAAGTAGCCCTGAGCAAGACCGTTTCCCCCAATATATATGTGACCTACAACCCACTTAGGGCATATATTGTAGTGTTCATCTAGTATATATACACTTTGATTCTTCATCGCGTATCCATATGGAATGCTTTTCCAATGCTGGGCTATTTTCTGGTCAATATCAAATAATATTGACCAAATGGCACATTCTGTAGCTCCACCCAATGAGGTGATTTTTAAATGATGTGAGTTCTGATGTAATGCACGTATTTCATCAGGAAGCTGTAGTGGTATCCAATCCCCACTTAGCAAAAACAATCTTAATTTTTCGATATTTTTATTAGTTACTGAAGCATGAGATACTAACATCTGTGCTAAAGCCGGGACTGAGTTCCAAATTGATATATCATTTTTCTCTATGAGATCAAGCCAATGTTGTGGCTCGATAGCTTTTTCTTCTTCTATTAAAACAATTTTTCCGCCAGCAATTAATAAACCAAATATATCATAAACTGATAAATCGAAACTATAATTTGACAATGCTAGTACTGTATCACTAGTATTTACTTCATACCTCTGGTTAATATCTAGCAAAGTATTCATTAGTGCGTAATGTTGAATCATAACACCTTTAGGCTTGCCAGAAGACCCCGATGTATAAATAATGTAGGCAAGGTCTGATGAAGATAGCTTGTTAGGTTTTTGTAGGCAATCTATATTTTTTACTACCGAACATCCTTTATAATTTTCACCATCCGTATCAACAATTTGAATATCAGTGTTCTCACCTACTATATGACCATCCAAATTTATTTTTTTAATATATTTTAATTGAGAAAGAAGAACTTTAGGTGAGGCATCTGACAAGATTTCATATACTCTTTTACTAGGCAAGTTAATGTCGATTGGTAAATAGGCTGCTCCGGCCATAATTGTACCTAGCATCATATACACTTGCTGAGGACATCTTCCATAATGTAAAGCAACGATATCTCCTGTTTGTATTCCGTGGTGCTGTAAGAAATTTGCTGCGTGACAGCTTTCATTGATTAATTTTTCGTAAGTAACAACTTCTTGCTTGTAAATTATCGCTGTTTGCTTCGGTTGTTGATTGGCTCTATCCATTATTAAATCATGTACAAATGGAAGTGTAGATTTTTCGAAATATTCATATTTTTTATTGGAAATATTTTTCCCACCTTTTAAAAGACTGGTCTCGTTCCAAGAGTCATCGTTAATTGACAATTCAGAAAGCACATTTGAGTATGCTTCATGCATGCCTTCAATCATATTTTCAGGAAACAAATCATAAATATAATCCCACTCGACAATCAACTTTTCATTTTCCTCATATGCTTTGTAATCTAACCAAACCTGAGAAGATTGTGTAGATCCAAAGGCCAGGTTGTCAAAATTAAACATCTTCATTGCATTTTCGTCTACTTCAATACTTTGTAAAAAACAAGTAAAAACTACGGGCGCTATAGCACTATAAAATCCTAATTTATTTAGCTTTGCAATATCTCTTTGTACTTCAATTCCAGTATATAATCGATGGTCTAGATCATTATATAAACGTTCTTGAATAATTTTGCAGCGTTTTAAAAAGGATATCCCTTTAGTATCTTCATAATCTATTTGAAGCAATTCTAGTGATGTAAAATCTCCAATTATTTGATTTACCTGTGGGTGAATAGGTAAGCGGTTAAATAATGTCAAATTGATAACAAATTGTTTACTCGTCGACCAATAATGTAATATCTCAGCATATATACTTAATAATAAGGTGGTTTTTGATATATCATGTTTTTCTATAAACCGCGTAATTTTCTTCCAAGTCTCTTTGTCAATGATAGTCCGCAAAGCCTTACTTTTCTGGTTAGTAACATCCTGTGGCTGTATTTTTAATGGCAACTCAGGGCCATAAGACATTTTCTCTAAGCGATTATGCCAATATGCTTTATCTTTTACGTAAGCATCGCTCTCTTTTACCTTTTGCTCCGCAATTACATAATCTCTGAAAGTAAGCTCTAAATCATTCATGTCACTATCATTACCTAAATATATATTTTCCCACTCAGTAAAAAAAATTTAAAAGCTCCACCCATCCAAAATTAACGCATCTAATAAGCAGTGTAAATGAATTCTATCATCAAAAATACTAGCACTAATGCTTAGTATAGGAGCTTGATCGATAGGGAGTACGTGAGTAGAAGCGTGTTCTCTTATCTTTTTCAAGTGATTATTGATTTGACTTTCACTAGAACCAGACAAATCATATATTTTTATTTGGTAATCTAGAACATTTTCGATAATTTTTTGTTCTTCAGAATTCAATATTATTGATCTTAACATTGGATGTCTTTTAATCAACGTGTTAAGAGCTGATTCCAATTTTTTAATATCTACTTGCTTGAGGACGAATTCTCGATAAATATTTGTACTAATATTACTTAACTCAAAATAGCCACTTCTACCTAAATAATAAGCTTGCTGAATAGGAGTGAGTGGAAATGGAGAATTTTTCTTATCAGGTGCTAAATCAATCGTAGGCAAAATACTACTGTCAACTCTTGCATTGGTTTTTTTATGTTTTAATTTAGTTATTTGATATAAATCATCAAAAGTTTCCGAATTAATAAATTCTGATACAGTGATATCAATATTAATCTTCTGTTTAATTAACAAAATTACTTGTGTAATTAGTAAAGAATGCCCACCAATATCGAAGAAATTATCGTTTTTTGATATCGATTTAATGTTTAGCACTGATTTCCATATATGCAATAAATTATCCCTGACAATGTCATCGGTATTCTCATGTTTAGTTACTTCAAAATCTATTTTTGTTTCAAGAAGTTTATTTTTGTCAATTTTACCGTTCATATCAATTGGAAACTCTTTCAAATCAACGATCACGTCTGGAATCATGTAATATGGAAGATGTTTTTTAAGAAATTTTTTTATTGCACTCACATCAATTTGTTTATTAAAATCTTTTAATAAACAATATCCTATAAGCAAATCATTTGGCTGAGCTTTTTTAAGCAGGACCTTCGCGCGATCTATATTTGAACTCTGCTCCAGGAAATGTTCAATATGACTGGGCTCAATTCTAAATCCACGCAGTTTAATTTGGTCATCTTTACGTCCAATGTACTCAAGGGCCCCGCTACTTATTTTCGCGAAATCACCAGATTTATAAATAACTTTACCTGTATCGCTCTCATATTTAACAAATTTTTCATTCGTTAATTTAGGGTCATTAAAATAACCAAGAGCTAACCCTATCCCTGCAATACATATTTCACCAACTTGGCCATTGGCAACTTTTTTTAAATTATTATCGAGTATTAAGATTTCAGTACCTTCAAGTGCAACACCAATATGAACATCATTAGGATCAAGAATTTCTGTAATTGTCGCGCAAACAGTTGCTTCAGTGGGCCCATAAGCATTAAAAAATCTTCGATCTTTTTTTAACCACTTGGTGACAACTTTTGAATTACACTTTTCTCCAGCTGATATTATCAGTTTGACTGTTTTAACATTATCAGATGGCGTTGTCATTAATATTGATGGGGGTAATGTGACATGAGTTATTCTGAATCTATTCAGCGTATCAACTAGAGTCTCACCAGGAATAATATTTTCTTCAGCCGTCACGCATAAAGTTGCACCATTGCACAAAGTGGCAAAAATTTCCCACACAGAAGCATCAAAACTACAATTTGCGAAATTCAAGACTCTACTTTCAGGACATATATCTAAAAGCTTTGTTTGACATAAAATTAAATTAATAACACTTTTTTGACCAACTAGTACACCTTTCGGAAGCCCAGTACTACCTGACGTATAGATTAAATATACCGGGCTCTCACTATTCGTTTTATAAATATCCGAATCGATACTTTCATACGCGTTAAGGAATAATCTATCATCTGCTTCTATAAGAACAGTATCATCGTTTAATTTACGTATACAGCTATGAAGCCAAGCTCTTAAACCTATCTCTGTGATACATAACTTAAGATTAGCATGCTCAAAAACTCGCTTAATACGCTCTTCAGGATAATCCGTGTTAATAGGAACATATGTGCATCCTAGCTTTAATATTGCAAGTATAGTGATAATTAAGTCACTAGATCGATTTAAATAAACTCCAATAAGTTGATTTTTAGTTAAAGGAGCACCCATTACGTCTTCGTAATAAGATTTTATACAGTACGCTAAGTTTGAAGATTTTATATTTAACTCAGAATAAGTTATTTTATTTCCATCATAGTCTATTGCTATCCGATGAGCATGAATAGAACAGGCTTGGTTTAAATAATCTAATAAAGTGTCACTCATATACGCTCCAATAAAATCCTTGTTCGGTTGATTTTGTTTAAGAATTTAACTATTAAATTAACCCAGACTCTACAAAAGCATTTTTTGTAGGTTGGTGCTTTAGTACACCACAAGTAGTTAATACATCGATAAAATTTCTTGCAACTGGGTTAATTCTGGTAAGCATTGAATTATTTACTTTAGGATATACGTCATTAATGATATTTTTTACTTCATTTTCTGAAAAGTTTAGATGTAATAGTATTTTTTCATCCCACTCTTTCCGAATATTATCACTTAAATATTCTAACAAAAAATCAGGCAAAAGTGCGCCTATATGCAGTTTAATTTCTTCACTAGAATCATTCCAAACAAAAGTGAGAACTTTTCTAAATAGTGCTGCATGTCGGCCTTCATCAAACATGTGATCAGCCATCACAGTATGAAAAAATGGGTTTAAATCATCACTTTTTGTCATGTCAAAAAGCTCTTTTGTTAGTGTATTTTCACCAATACAAATACATATCGCTTCAAAAATGCCCTGAATCTCATGGGGTAATTTTGGAATAAATTTATTCATTGCTAACTCTAACTCTACCGTCCCTTTAGAGTAGACTAATTCTTCATTCGTTTTAGTTTTAACTTGATCAATAAAATCTATCGCCACATATGCGTGAAAAGCTTCATCAATGACAATTGATAACATATCGTTTTTAACATTTTTCGGCAAATTAATGTCAATTGATCCGTTATATATTTTTAAAGCAGTTTTATTAATCAGCTCTACTTCAACGTATGCAATATCATACATAAATTTGTATGCTGCCTGAAGTAAAATCCATTTTATTGTGTCATCACCACGATCTGAAACTTTTTTATGTAAACAAATAGGCTGTCTTGTAATCGGATAATAGTAACCATTTTCAGTTATTTGAAAAATCCGTCTAGGACGGGTTCGAATCGAAGCAATTTTATGCCACGTTGGAAATAATAAGCTTTTATCATTGAAAATTTCATAATTACTTTTTATAGTTTCCACACTATCCTCCTAATAGACACTGCTACTTTAAATCAATCAAAAAACGGAATAATACGAGTCGCCCAAAGAATTATTAAAGTACAAATTTCACTAAATTTTTTTTCACTATACTGTTGGTTGTTTAATTTCTCAAGTAAAGAAATTGTATTAATATAAATATTTTTAATATTTTGAAAATTTGACCGATTACCAATCAAATTATTCATATTATCTTTAACTTGTGTCAATAACTCTTTTGGTGACACCGATTTGAACATAAAATTATAAATTTTTATAATTGGTCTATCGCTGCTATCTAAAATAAAAATATCACATTGATGAATCATATTTTTGAATTTAGTTGTAACAGCTATTTTCTTTGGTGCATCAATGTTTTCAAAACTCTGAATAGATTTAATTCCTACAGGCATATAAAGCGTTTGATCTATTATGGATAAATTTGCCAAATGCGCAGTCATCAACTGGAATGCAGCATAAAGCGTGCATGGGTGAATGGTATACTCTTTATAATCTTGAGTTATATTTACGAGACCAGTAGAAAATGCTTTACCCAGCTCCATTTTGGATAATTGTTTGAAATTTTCACCATATTTTACACCACTTTTATAAAGGTTTTGATAAAATTTTTTACATTCTATTTCTTGCGTAGATTGTGTAAAAGATGAAGGAACTATTTTTTCTATCTTTTTTGATTCAAGGTAAGTTACTTGCGCATGATTTATAAACCCTTGTTCAGGTATATAAGATTTAACTTCAAGTAAATTTGTTTTTTGGTTTATTACTAACTGTACCTCTAATTGGCCAGATAATGGAATTAACATGGTTTTGTTAATCATCATATCTAACAGAACCACTTCTCTATTATCAGTTAATTCTCTCAATCCTGACAAGAACATTTCAATGTACACAGCACCAGCGATAAAATTATACCCAAATAAATTGTAATCATATAAATAAGGAAGATTT
>Ga0100402_1000676_pt1 | contig 40117 bp, 27 predicted proteins | sample CryGeyme20150102_FD_80419 | JGI IMG/M metagenome (GOLD analysis project Ga0100402, IMG submission 80419) | Groundwater microbial communities from Crystal Geyser aquifers in Utah, USA - Crystal Geyser metaG 2015-0102 | ecosystem: Environmental > Aquatic > Deep subsurface > Groundwater | place... | reverse complement strand
TATCTAAAGGTACCCAAAGGGGGGGGGGGGAATTGGACAGCGGTTAGAAGTACAAGGCAACATATTTTTTTCTCATCGACGAACGATTCGTGTCTATCTTGGCGTACCTGTATTGCCTTGTCTGATTTACCGTGTGATATCAACCACCGAGGGGATTCCGGTACCCACATCCAGGCAAATGCTGTAGACAAGATGCAAGGGAAGCTGCAAAGTAGGACGAATAGTCGCCACGATTCCTGTTCCTGGAGCGCAAAGTACGCGATAAGTGGAGTCAACAAGGTCCCGATGGTCCAAAAGTATCCAACGAACAACAGTCTTCGACCCCGATGTTCTTGTGGTAAAAATTCACCCAGACTGTCGTATGCGACCACAATCCCTCCCAAACCAAATCCTACAAAGAATCGAAAGATGAGCATGACGTGGTAGGTATTAGCAAGAGCTGTAGTTAATCCTGCAATGCTAATAATAATCGAACTGGTCATGAACACTGGTTTTCGTCCAATTTTATCTCCTGCTGGTCCCAATATCATGGTCCCAAACAACGCCCCAATAAAGACAATGGAGGTCATCAAAGATCCTGCTTTGGCGGTTACACCAAATTCTTGTTGAACAACAATTGATAAAAAGCTGAGCAGCAGTACTTCGACGGCATCCGATGCAGTAGTAAGACCAGCCGCCATTGTCACTTTATCTTGAAATGCTCCCAGGCCCAACCTGTCAATGGCTTGTTCCACGGTAATTTTCAAAGGTGGAGGTGACGCTAATGATGATGATGATGATGATGATGATAAAGGTGGTGGTTTCATCATGGAAGAGGAGGAGCTGCTCATTTTTGTGGCTGTAGAATCTTGTACCTTTTACGGTACTGGTATCTAGTATGTAGTGCGTAGTAGTAAGTAGTATATAGTATGAATATGCTGATGTGTGTCAGTGTTGTGTGCAATGGAGTAATGAAATTCCTGGTAGAGCTGTCGTTCCTTATTTGGTTGTTGCTGTTGTCGGCTATGGGGAGAGTGAGTGTGCTACAGTAGGAGCTAGAGATAAGAGAGATTAATAGTGTAGTTATTCTCATCATCAAAGTTTCCGATTAAGCTATCTGGCAAAATATGAGGATGACCGAACGGAAGATATGGAAAAAAAAAAATCCCCCAAAAGTATCTTTCGATACTTTCACTTTTCTTATTATTTATTTTACCGGGTGGTTTGAAAAAGAGAAGGACCTGAACCATGAGTACACGGGACTCAAAGAACTCTAACTTTCACCAGGAGTGCAACACAACCAATCAAAAATCAATCAACCAATTAACAATTCAATCATCACAGCGTTCATTAACGAATAACGACGCCTCTGGGATAACCTCATTTTTTCATTTACTACTAGTCTACTACTAGTAATGACGTTGACCCGCCAGCACTGATAGTACAGCGCTTTCTGTTAACACAACAGCGCTGTTTTCAAAAGGAACAGCTACCATCAAAAATCGAAACCGTGACTATCCCAATTGTACCATTGTACCATTGTACCATTGTACCTCCAACCTCCAACTTCAAATATCATACTCCTAAGAATCGAAGAATGAGGACTTCGAGAATTGTACTCGTCCTGATGCTGGTCGTCTGGAATATCTGTTGCAACTCTTGTTCAATGGGCTTTTCGTCTTTTTCCTCTAGTAGGTCTAGACGAGATGTGTCGCCACAAATAACATTGCTGCAAAAATCGACCTTTACTGGAAGCAGAAGCCTACTACAATACCGAAACATATTCAGCAACACCAGTAGAAACCGTTGCCGACGGCACAAATTCCTGACAATGATGGGCTTACGAATTACCATTCGGATGGTAGGACGAGAAAAAATGGGAACACACGATCAATGGATTCAACAAGCATGTCAAATGTACACTACTCGATTGGCAACAACATCGAATATGGAAATCAGAACAGAATGGCACAAAACGAACGATGCTTTACTCAAGAGCGTAGTAGGAACAGATTTAGCAGCAGCAGCTGCTGCCGCCGCCGCAACAGCAGTCGACAATAATCAAGACAGTGGTAGATCAGCAACCGTTGTACTGTTAGATCCACAAGGTAAAATGCCTTCGAGTGAAGAATTTTCGGAACAATTGTACGATTGGTTGGAAGAGGGAGGAAGTCGTCTGGTGTTTTGCATTGGAGGTGCTGAAGGTTTGCCACCCGAACTCAAGACTGGATATGTTCAATTGTCCTCACAACAACAACAAAAACAACAACAAAAACAAAAACAAAAACAAAAGGGAGGAACCAGAAAAGCTACGAGTACTGCTGGAAGGTCCAGTACCACCACGACCAAACAATTGCCATTGCTATCGCTATCCAAGCTCACGTTTACCCATCAGTTTGCCAGAATTTTGCTCATCGAACAAATATATCGTGCAACGGAAATTAGGCGTGGTAGTAGTTACCACAAGTAGTAACATGCAAAAAATAAAAGCGTTTTTCGTTTTTCATGCTTGTTTTTTTTTTGTTCATGGTAGAAATGATGCTGGCAGAAGTAGCTATTTTTTCTATAAAACTGACCACTAGTCTAGTACATCTAGTTTTCGCTAGAATTATAGTCCTATTTATTTTGTCGTCCTGCAGACAACTACTCAAGATTCAGTGGGACTCGTTATTACTGATCTTGAAAGGATAGGCCATAAAACAATTGTAATTATTGTTGGAAATTCCAAGGAATCTCAGCTTTTGCAACTTCCACTTCTTTGGTCCATGCAGGCACTTTTAACTTTTTATGGCTTGTGCTGCATTGGTTGTCTATTACCAGGTAGGCTATTCTATAATCGTGAATTTTGCTTCAAATTCTGAGTAGTCTAGCTACCAGGTAGTAGACAGCTCTTGCGAGTGGACTGCCACCAGGTAGACTGCCAATCTCTGGTCCCCATCCTATGCTGGGTCCATAATTTGGTCCGATTTGCTTTTCTGGCTTGTATTGATGTTTTTGGCTGTCGTGGTGTTTCTACCAGTACTTCTTGTACAAGTTGAGACAATGCAAGCAAATGACAAAGTTTTTCTACTGGCCAAACTTATTACTGTAACAGGATTTTGTTCAGATAATATCAGGACTGGCTGCTGTATTATTTGAATGCGTACGCAGTCATTATTTTAACCATACTACCGTAAAAAGCTAGTGTGGAGACTACATGAATATTAGAGTAAATATAGATATTAGATATTATGGAGTAAACTCTAGTGGTCCTGTGTGTATAGGAAGTAGGCATAGGCAACACGACCTAATAGAGTACTGTATGACCTACTATCAACTCATGAGTCCCATCATATCGCCTAATAGGAGACAAGGTAAACTGCCGAAGTCCACCTGGGCTTAATTTGACTACCGTACCAGGTAGGGTCTACCTACTACCAGTAGTATTGTTCCGAGTACAGTTATTACTACCTGGTAGTACCCGCCCTGGTACCAATAGTACTCCTACAAAGTAGTAGTATTCATATCATACTACCAGTTAGAACTACGTATTATTGCCTAGGCATGATGACCACCTGTGAGCAGGATCGTATTTCAATTACTGCCCGGGAATTTTCATTGGACCTCAAGAAAGTATGATGAGTTAAAGGTACAGCGCCTAAAGCATCACCTAAATTGATGTTTAATCAAGAAACAGCCATTTTTCTTTCTTGGTGGCCATGCATTATTTGTCAATAGTAAAAACCAAATCCAAGCTGTTTCCGATGCTGCTGATAACTTCGACGCGTATCATATTATTTATTTATATTATTATCATGACTTTTGCCTGTAGCCACAGTACCAGGTGGTATTACAGAAACCATTGCAATGCATGCGATGACGCGAAAACGATTCGGTCATTTCCCGAATACCTAACATCATACCTGGTACCTGGTAGTGGTAACATAGTAGTACATAGAACATTCTAGTACAAGTAGTAGTCTCCTGATAGATGAGCTCAACACCGTCATATTATAACAACATATTCATATTAATAGTTTTGTTACTTTTACCTTGAATAATAGCAACTATGAAAAAAGACGAGATTATCAAGAAGGTTACCATGAGTGAACCTTTCATGGACCTAAAGACGACCAATGGTAAAGCCAAGAGTTTGTCCCGTACAGAAATAAAGCTTCTGCAAGAACGGTTTCGGGAAGAAATAGCAGAAGCATTTGCCGACTTGTTGAAGACAAACAAACTCTTGTCCGGCCAGCCTATCAAATGCTTGGAGTTGGGGTTCCTACAAGGCCGTTCAGCAGTGTCCAACAAGAAGAACAACAGAAGCAGCAGCAGAAGCAGCAAAAGCAGCAGGGCGTACTTTTATGGCAGTGATGCCGTGTCCACGATCTTGGTGGTTCTAGAAGGTATGCTCGAGAAAAACGACCAAGATCAGAAGCTCCAAGACCAAGAGAACGAGCCTAAGGAAGGGCACGACTCGCTTCGTAAAATCTTACAGATCACTTCCAGCCAACCCACTCGTCTAGATGCGCTGCGAATCGGACAAGAGATCGCACGAGATTTTGATTTCTTCCGTCATGTTCATCACCAAGGCCAGAAACCTACCGACATCACCCAGCTGTTACAAGATTCGCGTCGCGATATGTACCAGTTTCGCAATAATCTTCCATCGCGTGTCCGTGCTGTGAAGGAACGGTATCCTGACGACTGGGACAAGCTACGGTTGTTGGAAAAGAACGTTGTCACCAAGACTCACCGTTATATGCTTCGCACTTTTTCGGATTGCTTTGTGGCATCGGAAGCCGTGGACGTTATTGTGCAGCTGCAGCTCGTCAAGAGCCGCGGAGAAGCTGCTCACCTGATGCAAAAGCTCAACCGTCGTGTTTTCGCGTGCGAACATGTTTGTTGGGAACACGACTTTGAAGACAAGTACTTGTTCTTTCGATGGATTCCAAAGGACGAACGCATGCCGGCGTCATCAGAGACTCTGCCACAGGGAGTCCCCGAGTCTATTTCAACGATTGCGGCGTCGAAAGGTATCAGCAGCAAGAGCAGCAAGAGCAGCAGCCAAAGCAGCAGCCAAAGCAGCAGCCAAAGCAGCAGCCAAAGCAGCAACAGTAACAACAAAAAAGAGCGTACGTCATCTTCCAAGAAAAGATGCGAGATATCTCCGACGACAACCAAAACGGCCAAAGCAGAAAGAGGACGCATGCCGGATGAGAGTGCCATGATGGATACTACAATGATGACATCCAAGATGTCTCTCATGACTCCAAATACAGTCGAAAGCAAGGCTTCTGATGTTGCCACCCCCACCACTACCAAAACTAGTGGCAGCGGCAATAGCAAAGCAAACAGCGGTAGCGGTACATCCTTGTATTCGAGCGATCCGAAGATGCAAGCAAAACGGATTCGTCAGGGTCTCGACGATCGACGTCGTCTTGTTTGCAGTGGCAACGGTACTGGTAGTGGTCGTGGTAGTGTTCGTGGTCGTGGTGGTCGTGAAGGCAGCGATTGAAAAAACAGTGACGGCGACTAGGAGTAGTCAGCGAGAGTACGTTTTGCAAAACTGGCTTGGGTGGTTGAAAGAGGACAAGGACAGAGATAGAATGCCATGAAATGTGGAAGTAGGGACGCCACAGCAGTCTCTAGCTTGTACATACAATAATATTGTATCCTACGTAAACAACAGATTGAATAGTACAGTAGGGTCTAGTACTCTATGTTGTATGCATTGCCTACCGTCGTACCGTGGACTTTTTAGCAAGCATGGGTCCACGTGTAGGAATTTAATAGGTTTTGAGCGCTCTTTTGAGATCTAAAAAATCAAAATCAATCCTTGATACCACCCTGGTACTGTATCTAAAGTAATAATACTCGGAGTATTATTATTACTGTAGTAGAAGTTAGAAGAACCCTTCGATTACGCATTCTCAACATTCACCCAGCATTCTATCAATTCTACTTTCTAATAGATCTACTCCGAGTAGACTTCTAGCATCTGCTCTGTCTGATAGTACGACCATGACACCTCCACCATCTTGTCCGGTGCATTCTCATTCTCCTTATTGGAATCATCATCACCATCAAGGCAATCCACGCAGCAATCAAGATTGGTGGCCCGATTCTTTGGATTTAAGTGCCTTGAGGCGCAACGAATTGGCGGGACAAAGTGCTGCTAATAATGCTGCTGCTGCTAGTGGCAGTTGTGATTATGCCAAGCGCTTTGCAAAATTGGATCTAAAAACGGTTGAAGATGATCTTAAACAGCTCATGACCGAGTCAGTCGATTGGTGGCCCGCAGATTATGGACACTATGGTCCTTTCTTTGTAAGGTAAATAATTTACAGTGCAGTGCAGTGCTGTTTTAGTGCTTTACTCATCGCTGACTATATCTGTTTTTTTTTTTTTAAATCCTAGAATGGCGTGGCATTCAGCTGGAACGTATCGTACCATTGATGGTCGGGGTGGAGGTGGTACCGGACAACAAAGGTTCGCACCTCTCAACAGCTGGCCCGATAATGGCAATCTCGACAAGGCTCGTCGTTTGTTGTGGCCGATCAAGAAAAAATACGGTTCCAGCATTAGTTGGGCTGATTTGTTCATTTTAACAGGCAACGTCGCACTGGAAAGTATGGGAATGCCAGTGCTGGGATTTGCTGGTGGACGACTGGATGTTGAATGGCCCGAAGATCACGTCGATTGGGGATCCGAAACGAAATGGTTGGATGCTAATCGAGAACGTTATCCTTCCGAAAAGGCACGAGAAAGCTTGGCTCGTCCCCTAGGAGCAGTGCAAATGGGATTGATCTATGTCAATCCAGAAGGTACGTACCAGGTACAATTACAGTCCTTGCGTATGTATGTTTGTTTGTCGTGTGTGTAAGGTATAAGTCTACAACTTGTGATCATACGTTCTAAGCATTTATGTTCTATCATCATCATCATCATCATCATTATTATGTTTTTTTCTACGACATAGGACCCAATGGAGTTCCCGATCCGTTGGCCAGTGCTCGAGATATTCGAGAAACTTTTGGGCGCATGGCGATGAATGACGAAGAAACGGTTGCCTTGATTGCTGGAGGTGAGAGTTGTACACACTGATTACTCCTTGATATTTCCCCATTCCCCAAACAGTATTTCTCACAAAACTTCTCTTGAATACAGGTCACACTTTTGGCAAGTGCCACGGAGCCGGTGATCCCAAGCACGTTGGTGCCGAACCAGAAGGATCTCCCATTGAAGCCCAAGGACTGGGATGGAAAAATACACTGGGTAGTGGAAAAGGTCAAGATACCATTACATCAGGGTTAGAAGGTGCCTGGACGGAACAACCGACCAAGAGGGACAATGGTTATTTTGATGTACTGTTTGGCTACGAATGGGAACTCACCAAGAGTCCCGCCGGTGCGCAGCAGTGGACACCCAAAAATTATCGAGGACCTGGTGTTGTGGATGCCCACAATACCAAGAAACGGCATTTACCTATCATGTTAACGTCCGATCTTGCCATACGGATGGATCCAAAATATTCTCCTATTGCTAAACATTTTCATAGCAATCCACCAGCCTTTCAAGAAGCGTTTGCCAAGGCATGGTACAAGTTGACGCACCGTGATATGGGTCCTGTATCGCGATGTTTGGGACCGAAAGTACCACCTCCACAACTTTGGCAAGATCCAGTTCCACCTTTGACGTATCCTACCATTCATGCACCACATCACCAGGCTTGGTTGAAGAGAGCCATGTTGGACCAATTAACACCCGCGCAGTTGGTCAGTTTGGCGTGGGCATCGGCTTCAACCTTTCGACAAACCGATAAACGTGGAGGAGCTAATGGTGCACGTATCTGCCTAGTACCGCAAAAGGATTGGACCTGTAATGCGGGTCTGCAACCATCTATAGCCGTATTGAAACGGATCCAGGAACAATTTAATGCCAATTTTTCTCCCGTTCGCGTGTCCATGGCAGATTTGATAGTTTTGGGTGGTTGTGCGGGTATCGAGGCAGCTTCGAGTAGCAACGTGGACGTACCATTTGCTGCGGGACGCACCGACGCTTCCCAAGCCATGACAGACATTCCGTCCTTTGCCGTACTGGAACCTATTGCCGACGGCTTTCGCAATTTTTTGGCCGACGGTATTGCAGAAAGGCCTGAAATATTGCTCGTAGAAACTGCAGATCGTTTAGCTTTGACGGCGAAAGAAATGACAGTACTGGTTGGTGGTTTTCGATCTTTGGGTGTTGGCGGACCATCGCTAATTCGAAGATTTGGTCAGCTAAATAATGAATTCTTTGTGAACCTTTTGGACGATTCATTGGAATGGAAAGAAATGCACAATGGTCGTTACCAAGGAATAGATCGCAAAACAGGCCGGACCGTTTGGACTGGAGTTTCGCGTATTGATTTGATCTTTGGTTCGAACTCGGTATTGCGTGGATTGGCCGAATTGTATGCGTGTTCGGACAGCGACGAAATGTTTACAAGAGACTTTTGCAATGCGTTTGCCAAAGTTATGAACTTGGATCGATTTGATCTGGCCGACAATGCCATCAGTAGACTCTAGCAGCGTCTTCATTATTTATGTTCGTCACCCCCTTCTCTGGTGACTTGATACATTTTCTAGTATTCATTATTATTTTACATAATATAGTGTAATTGCTATCTTGACTATTACTGTGGATCTGCCTGTATGAAAGCAGCCTCTCTCATTTTCTAGTAGTGGGAAGACTTCTTTACTTATTCGCTGTGATGGTTTTCCTGAGTCCAGTACTTTTAATGGTTTTCCTGAGTCCATTCGATAATGCAAGAGGACTATTTTTCAGTGTTGAGTACTTTCAATACAGCATGTAACATGTAATTATTTTTTTATGTTGATGAATGCGACTGACGACTCTCCCGGTAGTCATTCTTGTTTTTACGTTGATAAAATTTTACAGCCATCCCGATGCTTATTCAAACGACTTCGAACGTCCAAGGCTCGATCCTGGTAGTAGGATTTATCCTTGCGTTGGCTTGAAGCCGTACGGACGGACACGGACTTGACCGTCTTGGATTTCTTATTCGTGGAACTACCATCAGAATTCTTGGTCGAATCGGCGCTCAAGTCTGCGGTATTTTTTTCTGGCAAAGAAGAATTCATTTCGTCAATCTTTTTGATTCCCTTGACTTTGGTGGTCTTGGTTTTCTTGGGCGACAGATTTTGCTTCACCTCGTCGAGAGGAACAAATTGATAGACTTGATCGTTGTCAGAAAACTTGGTTTCCGGTTTGCTGACGTGATGGCAGCAGTTGACCTTTTCATTCATCTTGCGAACCATATGAACGGCTTCCTTGCGACTCTTGACAAGCTTGATTTTCATCAAGGTATCCACTGCCTCCCTGGCAACGAACGATTCATCATAGGTCTTCCCGGTTTCTACGTTCACTCCCAGTTTCACCTTAGATTGCATCAGACGGACCTTGTCAAAATACGTTGGGTAGGCCTTCTTCGTCTGGAGGACTTGAGACGGTAAGTTGTTCTTGAAAACGAAAATGTCACGTGCCGTGTCTTCCAGCAATGCTTCCGGTGTAGACGCCTTCTTGGGATTGCCGTGAACAAAGAACTGAAACGTCTCAGCAATGTCGCGTCCCACTTGAAGAGCCTGTTCTCTTGTCACCAGTACTACAATGTTTTCTTCTTCCATAATGCCACGAAGCACCGTCACAGCATCTTCTCCAGTAAACGAATCCAAAAGTTGCTTTTTGCCCAGACGGTGGTTCTGAATCAATTTGCTCGTTGTCAACCGTTCGAGCATTTCTTTCGCCAGGCCTTCTAGCTGATTAGCTGGAAGAGAAAGCACAATGTCGTTGTTGTTACGAATACTACCCGACGTTGTCGGTTTAGGACTTTTGCGAAACATGGGCATGGCACAAAAAAATTGTATTATTATTTTTGACTGTCGATTCGTTTAAGTGCTGTGCTACTCGTATATTTTTTTATGTTTTATTTTCCACGTCAAACAAAAGAGTTGGATTATTATTATTCTTACCAGGTAGTGGTACTACAGTAGAATACGGCCAGCAGTCGTAGCTGAAAACTCAATGGTCAACCATTTCAACACAATTCAATTATTGGTAGGTGGTACCAGGTACCAGGTACTGGTATGGTACTGCAGTAGGTGGGAGTACTACTACTAGGCACAGTACCACTCTGAAACGTGAACTGGAATTCGTGAAACTGTACCACTCAAAAGTGACGTTCGCAAGATTATTACCAGTACTAGTACGGTACTACTTGTACTATTACCAGGTACCACTGGTATGTGAACATTGCATGAACAAGGAGTTCAATGCAGTCATTTCGATTCTCAAACACATTGATTTTCGTGTGAAGGGGGGGGTCGAAACGAGACATTTCTGGATTAGGTGGTACGTTGAAGAGCATGCGATACTAAATACCAGTGACTGAAACACTGAACAAACATTTCCACTACCACTGGTAGTAGGGTACCCTGGGAGACACTACCAGCACCTGGTACCGAATTCTAGAGTACTGGTAGTGTTCAACATTTTTGGCCATTCGGCTTGGCAATTGAACAAAAATGAAAGGCTACTACTACTAGGTACTGTGCTGCCAGGTACCAGGTAACTGGTAACAGAGGTACCTGGTACCTGGTACGGTACTAGGTACTAGAGTACCTGGGGCCTGGTAGTGTCTACCTGGTACCTGGTATGGTACCGTACCCTGTCACCAGGTATTACTAGTACCACTACCTGGTACCTGGTAGTACTACAAGGGTTACTACTAGTAGGTACCAGATACTAGTACTACGGTACTCAAGAGTACCAGGAATACCTCGATTGGCGGTCTTGGTCCATTACTACATAATATTTTCAAGTATTGCTATCCAGGAAAATGTCCTTGGTCCATGGCTTATATTGGTACCGGGTACCAGTAGACGAGTGATCGAATAAATAATAATCATAATCATACCGTTCAGGGCAGCATGGATTATTAGAGTAAACAGTCAGCATGCTTGTTCAATACTACTAGTACCTGGTAGGACAGGTCTACTACTCCTGGTAATACGCAAATAAATACTAGTACCAGTCTTGGTACTACTAGCTACCTGGTAGTACTCATAGTTACTAGTACCATGCAACAAGGATCATCACTCCTGGGTACCAGTACGATCGAGGTGGCAATTATCAAATAAAATATGACGTTCATGCTATTGTATCACTCATATTCTCTGCTAGTACGGTAGTCATATGGTGTTACGGGTACCACCATTGGTAGCTATGGTACCTACTCGGAGTACTTGCTACTAGTACCAGCAACAGTACGTATTGCTAGCTACTAGCAGTAGGAGTCGAAAATGGAACACCTTGCCCAAACTAATAACGGTCTTTGTTTTGGCTTTGGTTCATTCGAATTCTTCAACCATCCCTGATTTTTTTTTTTTGCAGTGTTGCTACTGCTACTAGTACCGTGGTAGACTACTCTCTAGAAAGTAGTGGGTAAGAGTACCAGGTAGTAACTCGTACCGGTATCAGTATTGTTAGCAGATCTACGAGTTTTGGCTTGGTACTAGTCTACTACTACTAGCTAGTAGAACTACTGGTAGCTGACAACTAGTAGAGCGAGAGCACTGGGTTGCCATCTGTAGTCGATCTATCGCAGGTCATGAATAAAGAATACGAGTACAAAAGTACTGTTGAAGGGAACGATAGCGGGTGGGAGGTAGTGATTGTCATTGCCAACGAGGTATCAAGAGCAGTAGGTAAACTTCACAGGGAAAGCTATGCTGTTAATGTCAATAGCTATCACACTGCGTCATGCATGCATTCGACTAATTAGATATTTATCTCTATTAATCTGTATTTATATTATTATTTCTAATCATACTCGAGTATATTTTTTGCTGTTGCCCATCGATTCGACTGGCCTAGCTAGACTTACTCGGTGGTTTTGATTCCCAGTACTACTGCTGTAGACTAGTAACTGCAATTTACATCTCAGTGCAATTCTTGTGAAGCTTTTGAGTATGGCGGACTGCCACTGGATTCTTGCATTGTTTGATGGTTTCAACTATTTGGGATTGGAACTGGATTCTTGCAACGTTCGACGTTTACAAATAGTTGGAAACATTACGATGTTATTAGTTCTAGCTACTGCTTCCTTTTCCATGACGACCACAGTTCACCATCTGATGAATTGTTGCAAAAGTACAGGCAAAGCTACCTGGAAGATCAGCATAGCGCCCAATGGCTCTTTATAACGGCTACTGCAATCTCATTCTAATGGAAAAATCTATATTCTGCATTTTGTTTTAGCATACGACCTGTACTCATCGGGAAAAGCGAAGTACTGATCTGCAGTACATAATTACACGCAAGCCTGTAAAGGAGAAAACGGAATCCCAAAAACAAATTCAGTTCAAGAGGCTGACAATTCCGAATACTCGAGGGCATCGGTGCTAGTATTACTGGACTTGAACAAGTTGAAGATACTGCCTTGAGACATGTCTCTAATGGAGCACTGAGAAGAATCGCAGGACCATTGGTAGCGGTGTTTTCCAGGAACTTGTTGTGGTAATTCTGTAGGCGTCAAAGGGAGTGCCTTGAGCTTTCCAAGCTTCTGGTTTGCAGCAACACTTGTTTTGATAAATTTTTCCAAATTATCTGCCATTTGTTGAAATGAAAGTCCCTGAATTGGCGCACACATGACTAAGTTGACTTCATTTTCCTCCATTTCTAGGCGCATGCAAGACGACTGGTGGTCTGTACAGAGGCCTCCGCATGGACTCGTTCGTTCTAAAGACGAGACAGCAGGAGCAGGCGCAGCAGCTGCATCTGTCGGACAATCAAAGCTACAACCTTCTTTCCGATGGTTATACGTGTATATAAAGTCGCTAACTTGCTCATGGTTATCACCTGGATTAAATTGGCTGATCTTGGAACGGAAGAGAACAATGTTGCTGCTATCTTCGGGGACTTCTACCACTATAACAAACTTCTTGAAGGTGAAGACGCAGACACCATCATGATCTAATGACATGTCGCGTCCAGAAAGCTTGCCTATTCTCTTCAAATATTCGCTCACTACTCTGCGATGACGCTTGCGGACAACTTCTTCTGGAGTTCGGGGACGCCAGATTTTCAAGGCGTGGTGGTGCTTGGGAGACAGTGGTGTCTCCGATTGCTTGCTGGATTTTGAGCTTCCAAAGACGTGGATCATGTTTGTGTGTTGCAGTGTTTATGTGTTGCCGTGTGTGTAGTGTATGTTGTTATAAGAAGAAAGTTTTGTCATCCATGGATTGGTGAGAGATCTTAATTTGTCCTTTTGGTTTACAGTATATTGGTTGTGAAAGAGCTGAGCAGTCAAGTGAATCACAAAGTAAAAAATGAGAAGAACTTACTAGCTCTAGTACGGTAGTAGACCCTACCTGGTAGTACGGTATTATTATGTAGTAGTAGTCTAGTACCTACTCTCTACGAGTAGTACGGTAGAATTGCGGAGATCATGAAGAAGACTGATTCGATGTTCTACTAGTAGTAGCAACTCAACAACTAGACTAGTAGAACTAGTAGACTACTAGTAGACTACTAGCTCTAGTAGTTACGTAGTAGTACTAGTCTACTACCTGGTACTAGCTAGTCTACTTCTAGTGCGGAGTTACTGCTATCAACAAGCAACAAAAAATAATAGCCTTTTTGTTGATCTTCATTGCATCGTCATCAATCATCATCAGTCCCACAATCCATTTTTACAAAAAAGAGAACTGTGCGAGAAGGAAAAAGGACGATCAACTGATCCAATACCGTGGACGCGTAGTCGGACAACTGTCATTGACTTTTGACGGTAGTAGAGTACTACGGAGTACTAGTTATTTTTGAATACCCGAGTACCGATCTAGTGTAGAGAGACTAGTACAGTTATAGTCTCAAGTCTCTGAGGAGTATTCAATTTTAAGTATGATGTATTCCAGTCTAACAGTAGTGTATAAAATAATTTTTTATTTTGAATGGTGAGGCCTGATGGTACCAGAATACAAGACGTCAGTAGCTGAAACTACGAAGCTACAGACAAGGATAGGGGAAGCAAAATAAGTTGTGGAGAACACCATCAAATATTCAATAAAATGACTTCGATAGGCTCCTGAAGGAGTCGATTCTTGTCGTGCTCAGTCGAGATTTTGGATTAATTCTCATTTTTTAACTCTTGCCGCCTCTCTGCTTGCTTTCTCAAGCGCGCCCTTCGTTCTTCGTCGTGAATCCAATTCTCTGCATCTAAATGACCTTGCTGATAAAGATCGTACAGATCCGTGCTTGACGATGCTTGTGTCGCCATTCGAATCAGTCGGGCTGCCTGAATTACCATATTTTCCTCTGCAGCAGGGCCAATCTGATCTGTTTTGGGACTCGTCGTCAGAGACAACATTTCAATGGGAAAAACGGATACCATAATGGTGCGATCCACCTTGTATTTCGATTTCGTCGGCAGACAAGAACTGATGTCACGAGCACCACGAACAGGTCTCTCTTCACAGTGATCGAAATCCGGACAGCCACATCGTTCCATGGAGCAGCCAAAGACACCATCAACCACCATGCGGGGCAAAAGTCGACCTGTTCGTCGTACCATCCGAACGGGCGCATTCGTTAAGAAAAAGGGAAACATACTACTATCGCACACAGCATCCATCAAAGATTGGCGAGTATCAAAATGTGTCTGCAGTACCGATCGATTTCTCGGGAAGAGTTCTCGATGTGCTAGAGCTGTTATACCCTCCCGTTCATTGATGATAGTGTGAGCTTCAGGGTCCAACAAATGATCCAATTCCCTTTTAAGGGAATGTATCAAGCCACCACGAGCTACAAACAGAGGAGTACTCTTGCTAGAAACCCTTGATGCGGCTTCCAACGCTACTAACGGAGGCACGCCGGATGCATGGGAGCTAACGGCAATGGCACCAGCAGATGATCCTGCCAATGGTGTTGATTCGGTGATATAATTGTGGTGAGAAAGGGCAGCCAACGCTCCCAAATGATAGGGCAGCAGCAATCCTCCTGGAGATAAAGAAAAGCCAATCTTCATGTTGCAAGTTCTGGTTTCTTTAGCAGACGATTATTAGTGGCAACAGATTTGCTTTCTGCTGCCTGGATCCTGGATGAATCAAGAGCTACATCTCCGCATTGTTGTTACGTTTGTTTTTTGTTTACACTTGACAGTGGACAGAGGGTGTCAAAAGAAAAAAATGAAGTCTCATTAAATACGAATTCAGTAGGGTTAATGTCTACAACAAGGTTGGGGTCGTAGAGGATTTCTTCGCAAGATAAATACATGGTACGGTGCTTGAAGGTTCCTTGTCCAGGTGGCTTGTACTAGCTACTAAGGAGTAGCTAGCAGTCGCTTGCAATTTTGCAGAAGTCACTTTTTGCGCACACGCCTTTGTGGCATCTGCGTAGTTTTCGCTAAAATTTCTCGAATCTAGTGCCTGGTTTTCTAATTGTGCCTTTTGATTTCTCAGCTGCGCAAATTCGATGCCGCAACAATGTGTTTTTTTTTAATCTCCCAAGCTGCGCAAGTCTAATGATTTCTGTAGGGTTTTTTCGGTATCTCGCGAAAGTGGACTCTTCATTTCCGTAAAATTACATGCATGGTCAATTCGAAAAACAATTTCTGTTGCAATTATGCATGTGCGATGAAACAGTAAATTTACTTCTTGCCCATTCATCACCAAGAGTAGACACTAGTCAAGACTTATGTAACTTCGAGCGCGCACTCGCCATTATAGCCGATTGGGTTGCATGCCTTTCCAAGTGTTGGGCTTTGAAAATACTGCCGAATTGTCGATTCTGTGTGTAGCGAAATACGACTTGAATGTAGATCTGCGGAACAATGCCTAAAAATGAACCACTATTTGTTTTATTGCGAAGCAATGCAATCAGAATAGCTTTCTTTGGGCTGCACTTCAACATCCAAAGATGACCATAAAGCATTACCACCTACTACCTATCTAATTGGTCTCTTGACAATCCATCCTATTATCCAATCTGATGAAACAACCAGACGCTCCTGTACAACTCCTGTCTGTAGCTTTTGAATCTCAAAAGCACATTTTCACACCACTATCATTACCTACCGCCTCTGTTTGCTTTGCACATTTATCATTTTTTTTTATTCTTTGGGTGCCTCGTCACGTTCAAAGCCAACTTCGGAACCATCTTCTGACAAGAGCTTGATTGTGTACTCGAAGACAAGCTTTTGTTGTGGCTGCAACATATGGCGTTCGACGATACCGGGCTGGACTCCAATCATTTCTTGCCATTCGGCCGAACCAAAGTCGGGCATCTTTCGAGCTTTTTCTCGGTGGGGATTCCAGACCACACAAGAAACGGGTAGTTCTGTGTCGTCAATCTTGGCGTTTGCCTTGAGCTGCACGGAACGACCATCACCAATTCCAATAATCACACCGAGGTTCTTTTCCATGTGTCCCTTGGGATCAAAAATGTAGTGCGTCTCTCTCTCCTTGTCGAGGACAACGGGTTCGGCGCCTTGTTCTTCCATGAGGCCATCGTCAGCGACCTTGTCTTGACGGATGTATCCTTCCAGACCCTTAACATAACACTCATCAGGATCATGGGCAGCATCGTTGGCCACGCGAAAGTAGTTGTGGAACAAGAGCTGGAAAGGAAAAGTATTGGCCCGCGAAGTACTGGGATTAGTGATTGTCAAAGCAGCCGTCAACTCAGCCCCTCTGACTTTAATGTTGTAGATGCAATCGGCCTTAAATGACACAGCTCCAGGCTCAGCAGCAGCCCAAAGTCCGTGTCCTCGGGCACTGGCAACGTCATCAAAGTTCAGCGAATACTGAGTGGCGGCATCGCTCTTGGAATCGTACCTGAAGTCGGAATTCATGGTCCAGTGATTGTGCTGAAGGAATCCGCCTTCGGGCATCTCCTGCTTGTCGCCAAAGGGAGGAACAATGGGAAACATGATGGGAATCCCTCCTCGGATGGGAAGAGTCTTGGACTCTCGCGAGACGAACAGCACCTCGCGGTCATCCTCCGTCTCACCATCGGCATGCACAACGGGCTTGAAGCTCATAATGTTGGCACCATGTTCGTGAACCTCAAATTCGGCTCCAGTGGCCTGATGTACGACGGTCTCAACGGTTGCCATGTTGGTCTTGATTCAATTTAAAGGTTAAAAGTTAAAAGTTAAAACGTCGATGTAAACCTACTGTATATTGGTAGAACAGCAGTCACTCTACTAGTAGCAAATAATAATAGAGCAGAAGGAGATCTATAACCACAGGGTTGTAATTTATTACTAGTACCGTACAGGAGGGGCGTTTGTTATCAATGGTAGCAGCCAGTAGCCAGTAGGCACATATCTTTAAGGCACAGGATCCATCATCGAGAATGTCCTTTGGGTCATTTTTAAAAACAGAATTTTCGAGTACTATCCCGTATCGCATGAAGAGGGTTCAGGATGACTTACCGTACTTTGTTTCGAGGGGCAGGCCAGACGGCATCGACCACAAAGGTTTTTTTTTTTTTTCGTTTTCAAGGAGCTGTTCTCTTGTTTGACAACGCGGTAGCTGATGAAAGGTAGGATGACACATCTGCATATTATTGTTATTTTTTCGCTTCAAGAAGAGATGGGAGGAGGTCATGCAATCGTGGAATTAGTTGTGCCAGAACAGTAATAGCTACGGTACCTGGATTAGACTGCAGAAATTCGAGCATTTTCTTTAAAAGGAGTTTTGTTGGGATATCACTTGAGACAGTTGTAATAGAGTTTCATTGTAGTGGAAAAGAATGCATGATAATAATAAAGTTGGAGATCTAGCTAGCACTAGTACTAGTACTACGGTGGTACTACTAGTACTAGCTAGCTACTAGTACCTGGTAGTCAACTGATGGCTTGCTTCTTTGTGTGAGGTCGGGTAGTAGCGTCGTCCGGGTGGATTCCAGCGTCGTTTTTCTCGTCGTCACGCGCGGTGCTTTTGTTAAAAGCTTTCATGAGGAAGCCACGCTACACTTTAAGGGCGTCGGATTTTATTGGTTTCGCCAAGTAGTGATGAGGTCAGAAAGAGGACAGTTTTTACTTTTCCCGTATCAGCCTAGCTAGCTACCTACAGTCACTAGAGAGGGTAAGAAGAACTGCTGGTAGTAGAAGTAACCAAATCGACCCGAACCAGGTACTAGTAGGTTTAGTACCTTGTACACACTTGTATTCTACTCGCTACTGATATTTGTTTAAAGAAGACGCTTCATCTCGACCTGAATCTTTATTCAATATTTAGTTTACATGCATTCGTACGCAAAAAAAGGATCGCCAGGTCCCCTTTGAATTGGTTTCGTTTATCGCTGCTGTTCTCTTGCCGCCTCAGCAGCTCGGATCAAGGCTTGCAAGATGTCTGGATTACCCTGTAACTGATGCTGCTGCTGATGCACCGAAGGAGGCGCGGCAGTTGTCGCAGATCTTGGTTGGGCCGACCGCAAGAGAGCCTCAATCTGCGATTGCAAAGCAGCGTGGTTCGTTTGTTGCTGCTGCTGTAGCGGCGGTGGTGCTGCCACTGGTTGTTGAAAGTGTGGTGGTGTCACGTTCAAAGGACTCGCTTGGGCCAGGAGCAATCGCATTTGCGCTTGCTGCAAAAAATCATTGGGATTGCCTTGGTGTGATTGAGCTTGCAGAGTATGTATCTGTTGCTGTACTTGCTGCTGCAAGTGGTTGATTACAGAAGGTGCAGTCTGTTGGGAATTCAACAAAACCTGAAGCAACGAATTCTGCTGCTGATTCTGTTGACTCTGAATGAACGCGTGGATTAGCGTTGCAGGATCGATTTGTAACTGATGGGCATGTGAAGTTTGCTGTAGTGATGGCTGTTGACCGGCCATGTTCAACAAAGACGCGACAGTGCTGCTGTTGCCATCCGCTCGATGTGTTTGGGTGTGCATAGCTTGTTGCAAGGAGACAAGCCTTCGGATCAACGAAGGACTCACTGCGCCAGTAGCAGCTGCTTGCGCGGGTGGCTGGCCTTGTAGAGGCAACACTGCCGAACCCAGATTACTTGGAACAGCAGCTGGAATCGAAAGATCAGCAGGTGGGGGCAGAGGCTCAGTAGGGGCAACTGCAGGAGCTGCTACCGAGTTTTGTTCCGGGCTTCTTGAAGGACCATCAAGGTGGACCATCCTCATTTCCTTAACGAGTCCTGGGTCGTCCTTGCGGAAAAGAGGATGTTCATAGGAAAGAACAGTCTTAGGTAGTAGTGCATGGAAGACCCGCTTGAACCCCCATCGATTGAGGCTTCGAACAAACGAAGTTAACTTGCTTCCGTTGAAGAACTTGTCCAAGAGTTCGGTCTGGGCAGTCTTTGAATCAAAGGAGAAAGATTCGCCACTAGCATGCCAGTAAAGCACTTCCGGACACACATCATTGCTTAAATACTCAATGAGTTTGTCAGGTAGACGGATACGGCCACTTCGAAGGATAACACCGCGTTGGGTCTTGGGACTTCTGGGTGGTGTGGCTGCAGCAGTAGCTGCAGCTGCTGCAGGAGGAGGTGTTGCCACCTGTCTGTCACTGGAAGTATCGCTGATCGGTACGGGATTTGTTTGCGAACCTCTCTTGTGTAGTAAGGATGTAGAAGTTTGTGACTCTTTTCTTGATCCATTTTCAGTAGAATCCTCTGTCTCGGCCGCCAAGCTGGTTCCACTGCTTCCACTTGAGCAAGAAGAGCTGTCATTTCGAGATTCTCCAATCAAAACATTGTTAAACCGTCTCTTTTTCAGGCTAGGCTGCTCCTGCTGTATATCTGTCATAGGATGGAAAAGGTAGGAATTTGACCAGAGAGCAGAGGGTAAGCGGTGATATTTGGTTGTGACAAATCTCAGTGCACAGAACACAGAACCATGATAAATTGAGCCTTAACTAGTAGTAAGTAATATACACACCTGTAGAGCAAGGGCTTGTTCTTTTCTGCTCTTCTTCATTCTCTTTGCGCTTGGTCATGGTGATTATAATTCTGTTTTGCATTTGTTATGGTAAGCTTAGTCGATTGTGCAGTTGCTTTTCTTTGTCCTGATGTGTTTTGTGTGCACAGTCAGGTACTCTACTACCAGTACAGTACTGGTAGTACCAGTACCAATACCAAGCTATTGGAAGTAAGAAGAGGCGTGATATTTTTTGGAGACTGACTGTTTCTGTCTCAAATGTTCTTCCGGCAGGCTTCTTTTATAATAGAGGTGGTTAAACAATTAACTTATGGGCTTCTTTTCTGCGCTTTTTCCGTGTCTTGGCCTGTCCCCGTGCGAAACCGTCCTAGCGGTCAGTCAACCAACCTAGGTAAAAGGACGACTCCTGAGCTTATGCATTTATCCGAACGGGAACCTAATCACAAGTCAGACAGCAATAGAATTATTCTAGTCCAACCTCCGTTCCAGTCTCACGATGGACACTCCTTATTTATTGACCAAGAACATTCATTTGCGTCTGGACCGGACCGTTCGACAGTGTCTGTAAAAAATACAATTTTAAAACTGTCTGTCATTACGACGAGAAATATTTTGGAACGATGAAGAGTGCATATCCCTAAATTACGTCGGTTGCATGAAGGTACGAATCTCAAAGAAACCAAGTACGCACTTCCGAGCGTACTTCACAGGTTCACAGGTTAGTACCAGGTAGTAGTACCTTCAATACTACTCTAAAACTGTCTTGAAGACTGGTATTGGTTAGAATTGGCGACATCACATCGTATTTCCTTCGCATCGAGATCTGTCTTCTGTCGCCCAAGCGTAGTGGTACCGTAGTACCTGGTACCACTACCAGGTACCAGGTACCGGGTACCAGGTACCAGGTGGTAGACTTTGGTGTCTACGTCCATGATTCTACTACTAGCTACAGTAGCAGAGTAGTAGACCCTAGTATGGATCATCACATTCCTTTCAGAAAAGTCTTGGCCTGTCCGAGAGTCGGGCTTTCGTTTTCGTGCGCTGTTTTGGTTTTTAAAGCAAGTGTGTTACCACCCTGCTGCTATTAATTTTTACCGATTGAAAAAAAGTAGTTCATTTTATTTGACACTTGAGGCTTTTACCTACAAGCCGAAGAGAAGGGTGCTGATGCAGATATAACGATTGACGTGCACTGGTGCAAGCCGTGCATGCAAACTTGAGGGTTGCTTGCTCAGTCACTCTTACCTTGCTTGGGCTACTAGCTAGCGCTCTCGATTACACAGCTGGAAAAAAAGACTCTTTTTTTTTCAGAGTAAGCGTGATCCTCATCAGAAACTGCCACTGTTAAAAACAATTAATCAACGCTCTTTGGAGTGTCACGAATTATATGTTTCAACAAAATATTTTTATATGTATATACTTCCAGAACCCACCAGTTGTAACTCAACCCCCGGGTGCCTGTCATCCACATGAAATAGCAGATCCTATCCTCCTTGGAGGATGTGGTCCAGTTGTGATCAACTCTTTCATCCTTTGGGTTGGTGCCAATGGTTGCCTTTAGGTAGCCTTGGCGCCCTGCGGGCGCCATAGTTGTGATTTTTAGAATCTTTATGGAAACAGTGTCGTAAATGGAATACTGCAAGGTTTCAATTTTAAAAAAGGTTAAATAATAAATGATAATAAATCTGCAACTGGACTTGGCTTTTCAACAGAAGACCAAGTCTCATTTGTGAAATTACTCGCGTCCCATTACTTTGTTCAATTCTGTATAGCCTTCCAGGCAGGTTTGAAAGGCTGTATTGCAAAAATCTTTGCGACTTTCTACTCCACCAACACTTTCGGTCTCTTTTCCAACGTGGATTCCCACGGGAACAAAACGAACATTTCGTAGTTCCCCAGTACCAGCCTCGATGGTATCTGGTGGAGGGCAGAGATCGTACGATACCATAGCCATAGGATAGTAATGCATGGGCTTTTTGGACTTGTTCCCCATGAGACGAAACATATCAATGGTTTTGGAATCGAATTCGTCTGGTGGGACCTTTCCAGTCTTCAAATCGCGGCGATCACGTCCTCCCGAGGGTGCGACCCATAGAAGACATCCACCCTTTACGAATTTCTTGAGCATGGCCGACATGGCCTTAAGGTTTTGTCGTTGCTTTTGGGGCTTGAGGTCGGGATTGGAATTGATGTGTTTTTTGGAGTGGATGCAAATCAAGTTGCGGCCCATAGAAAAAGGAATGGCCAAAGGATCAGTGGTCACCTTATGTCCAGCAATGTACGTGCATTCTTCTGCTTGCTTTCCATATCCTGCCTGTTCTAGCATGACACTGACAACTTGAGGATCTGCTTCGCTCTGGTGATTGGCAAAGAAAATGACGTTGTCTCCATTGTCCAATTGTTCCATGGCTTTGTCGAGGTTTTCTCGTCCAAGAACAACACTGTTTTTCAAGTCCATGCAAGGACGAAAAAAGTCACAACCAAACTTGTAATAATCTACTTCATTCCCATCTTCTGTTTCAGGATTTCCTCGCAGGGCCGTGTGCATAACGTCAAATTCGTAAAGTTCAGGACTGCCGGGCATTCCGAACCTCTGGGCGTATTGAATTCCTTGCAGGATTCGTCCTGCTGCAGCTTCCGGAGTATGGATCTCTTTTTGGTCCTCTGGAACGGAAGCACTTGCAATCTGAGCACATCCCAGGTACTCTTGGACGAAATGTTTTAGAGGAGGCATGAGCTTGTCAGCTTTATCTCCAAGGACAGCAGTCAGCTTTTGCATGGCTGCTTCCAATGCGGCTGCATATTCAGGTTCCAATTCTACCTTGGCGCCAGTTTCAGAAGGGGCAGCCGTAGAAAATAGGCTGGTAGCAGTAGCGGTTCTGCTGTTGGGTGTATTAATGGGTACCCAAGCGCTGATAGTGCTGCTGCTGCCGACGAGCAGAACCAGGCCGAAGAGTAAAGCAGATTGATGGAACATGATCTCAAGAAATAATAAAAAAAACTAATAATAATACGTGATGAGTGATGAGCTTGTAAATAAATGCAGCAAAGTTGGAGTCTTTTTCCCTGACTTGAAATTATGAGAGAATAAATTATAAAATAATGCTGGCGGTAAGGTCAATTAATAATTAATTATTGTTCTCCTACTAGCTATTAGCTGCTGTGGTAGCTAGCTAGAGCTATTAGTGCTACTACCAGGTATAAGATACCTTGTTTGTCAATCGATGCCATCATCCGTCTCATTGGACTTCTTCTCATATCAACACGTCGCTGTCATGATAGGGCCACGTTGCTTTCACAGTTACTCCAGTACTGGTAGACTACTACCAGGTAGGGTCTAGTCTGGTTTAACAAGTGCATTCCACGTGTGTCTGGTACAGTACCAGGTACTTGGTAGCCGCAGAGTACAAAAATACGAGCTCTCTCGAGCTCCAAGAAAGCAACGATTGAGGAGCCAATCAAAGCGGACAAGTAAAACCCTAATCCTCGGACTACAAGATCATCACAAGGTTGTAAAAAATATCGAATTCCAACTGGAGCACTGTAGTAGACTACTCTATCTCCCACAAGCTGCCAAAAATGTGTTGCAGAATCGGCTATGGCATTTTATTAGATTTTTTATGTTGGTGAATGTGGCATACCTAGTAGTAGCAGTAGCAAGCGGACTATAATCTCCTTAGAATGCCAAGGTAGACTGAACGCATCTTGTCACTCATAAAATACTAAGTGCGAAGTAGGTAGACATCATTTTCAATGCTGCACCAACAAGCCATGATAAACTATATGTCTAGCAAGACAATTCGAAGATATCAAAATTGAAATATCCTTTCTTATGCAGCAGGTCCCATGGCATCTCTACGTACAATATGCGACAAGAAGAAAGAGACTCTACGAAACAAGCTTGGAATTGGCAGCTCCAATGTCATATTGCTCCCAATCGCTATCCCTGAGGGATCGTTGCTCCAGAACCATCTTTCCGTCCATCACGGTACCAACATGGGTGAACCCAATCTTCTCGCAAAATTTGCGGTCGTGAGAAATGACGACAATGGCTCCGTCCTTTCCTCCCCAATTAGACAAGGCCTTGGCCAGACCCGAAATACAACCAACGTCCAAATGCTAGAAGTGTGTAAAAATAAAAGTATTGTGAGTACGCTGTGAAGCTCTTTGTGTGCACTAGCACCGACACCAACACAAACACCAACACCATAATCATTATCATCACAGACCAAAAACGTACATTTGACGGTTCGTCCAGCATTAGCAAATTACTGGCTTTCAGGGCAAACATGCCCAGGGCCACACGAGCCTTTTCTCCGCCACTCAGGGCAGACACCTTGCGCAAAGGCTTTTCTCCACCCAGTCCTAATCGACCCAACACACTGCGCGCGGCCTCGTCGGTCACGGTAATATCGCCGTCGGCACCTTGGCGCGCGTACGATGTTACCAGATCTACGGCGCGAGCTTGGGGGTCCAATTCTTGTGCCAGATCTTGTGTAAAGGTACCCAAAAGCAATCGATCATTTTCCATTCGTTCTCCGCTTTGAATCATGGTCGGAATGTTTCCTCGAAGTGCTTTCAATAGTGTTGATTTTCCGGCTCCATTGGGGCCTCGCAATAGAAGCTTCATTCCTCTTGGAATTTTGAGATTTATGTTTTTCAGAAGTGGTGCCTCATTAGGATCGTATCCAATGGTTGCATCTTTCAATGTGAGCAAAAATTCGCCATTGGGTTTGGGTGGATTAGGTAGCACCAGCTCTGGTTCACGAATATTGGTAGTAATGGCCAGTGGTGGTGGATCCAGTTTGCCTTCCCGCTTCATTTTTTCCAACATTTTGACACGGGACTGAGCCGATTTGGCCTTGGTGGCACTGGCACCAAATTTGTCGACAAAGGCCTGAAGACGTGCTGCTTCCTCCATGTTTCGTTCATATTCTGCTTGGGCCGAAAGTGCTCTGAATTCTTTTTCCTGTGTGTACTTGTCGTAGCTACAAGACCTGTATTCAATCAGTGTATTTCCCACAATTTCGGCAATCGAATTGACGCTGGCATCCATGAGACTAACATCGTGGGATACCAGCACAACACTTCCATCGTAGTTGGCAATATACTTTCCGAGCCAATCTCTGGCAGAAGAGTCCAAATGATTGCTCGGCTCGTCCAGTAGCAACAGCGATGGTTTCGACAAGAGCAGCCGTGCCAATGCAATTCTCATTTGCCAACCTCCACTGAAATCACTGCACAATCTGTCCGAATCCTCTGGTTCAAATCCCAGTCCCTTCAAGACTGTGTCGACCAATTGTTCCTGTTCGTATCCTCCCAGTTGTTCAAAACCTTCCTGTGCTTCTGCAAGATCTTCCAAAGCCTTTTCCGAATAATCGCCATCTTCAACAATTTTGGTTGCGGCATTGAGTCGTTCTCTGGCATTTTCTACCAACGTCATTTCACTGCGGGCTTCTTCTGCTACGGTCTTGGTAGATCCCGACACGGCCGATTGTCGCAAATATCCTACTCGTACATTGGCATGTACCAAAGCTTTTCCAGAATCCATGCGAACTGTACCAGTAATAGCGCCCAACAGTGTTGATTTACCGGCACCATTCACGCCCACAATACCCCATCGTTCGTTGGGTTGAACATTCCAATCAATGTTTCGTAATAAAGGTGTAGCGCCACGACTGATGGCTACACTCTCCAATCGCAGTGCAGCTCCTTTGGTATCACCCACAACAGTTCCGTACTGTTCGGCAGATTCTGTCGGCGGTCCATCGTGATCATCAACAATGGCGGTGGCGGCGGAGGCTGTCGATGCAACCACCAGAAGTGATTTTGTTCTTTTGTTACTGCTGCTGCTGCTGCTGCTGCGAGTGCGAGGTTGGACAGACCAAGCAGCACCAGTAACGACCATTGTTGTTGTTGCTGTTGTTCTTGTTATTGTTGTTGTTGTACTACTACTTCCAAAGGTTGAATAGTGTGGGATAAAAGCGCAGCAGCAGCAGCAGCAGCAAGTGGAAGTTGCCAATGCGGCTAAGAAAACAGCTACCAATGTTGTTATTAATCTCGTCATGGCAACAACAGATGTATTGTATTCTTTCTGTAAAAACATGAATTACTTTGGTAGTACTCGGAGTGGTCTAGCTACTACGGTACCTGCTACTAGTAGACTAATGGAATGTTGTTCTCTCTCCTTGTCAAGTAGCTACGGTACGAGTACACACTGACGAGTTGCTTGCCTTCAAAGAACTGCTATGCAAAATGCAAATATCGATGTGAAAACGTATTTTATTTTCATAATCGATGACGACTGGCTTGGACGAAAAATTCATACCAGCTCACACACTCACGACTACCAGGTACTTACTCAAAAATGAATACTCTTACTACTGTAGCTAGCTAGTAGTCGTAGTAGTGTATGACATCATCATACTACAGTAACTTTGAAGTGGACTAATCTACAGCTAGCTACTACTCCGAGTAGGTAGTCTACTATCTAGTACTGGTACCTGGCTGGTAGTAATGTACTACTGCTAATACTAGCTAGTAGCTCTACTACTAGTAGTAGCTACTAGCTACTGTAGTACAGTAGTAGAGGACTAATACTACAAGCTAGAGTAGTAGCCAGTAGCCAGTAGCCAGTAGTACAGCACTGTAGATGACGAGCGAGTATGGTCACTGAATTAATAGTACGAGGTACGAGTTACCGTAACTCTTCCTTCTTGTTTGTTGAGAGTTAGTAAAATTTAGAGTAATTATTATGTCACTTTTTTCGCATGACTGCTTCTTTCGCAGCAAAATTTTTTTGTTTTGAGAATCGATTTTCCAGCTTCTACTACTGTAGCTTGTAGTAGACTACAGTAGCTAGCTAGTACAGTAGTAGCTATTGAACTCGAAACAAGATTATCAGTGCCTCCCTTTGTACTCTTTTAGCTTTTTAGCTAAACCTGCAAGACAGCGATAGGAGGTCAGCTGCACACAATTTCCAATCACTGTCGACATTAAAGGACAGTTTTCCAAATAACTACTCTTGAACACATACATACCGTATACTATTATCTATTAGAGTATCTATTATGGCACACCCAACAACAACAACAACAACAGTATCGTTGGACAGTGAGGGTGAATCAGAAGTGGACTTGCACAATTCCGTAATGGGGATCTCTACTGGTACGATGAATCATGATGCTATTAACACTAGAGCTTCAACTGGTCAACGCAGCAATGATTCCTTGTTTTGGGGAGATTCTTTTACATTCACAGAACAGCAGCAGCAGCAGCAGCAGCAGCAGCAGCAGCAGCAGCAGCAGCAGCAGATGGATGCTATTAACAGCGAAAACACTACTTGTACTTCTGTTCGTTTTGGTCGATCAAATCCTCCAGATAGTAATAATAGCAGCAACAACAACAACAACAACAATAGTAGCCTTTACAGTAGTAGTTTGAACTGGGGTGGATGGCCATTGATGGGCTCAGGTGACTTCGGCCAAGACAACAACAACTCAGAACGATCGGACCCATGGAACAAAAGAGAAGCTTCAATGCCACCTCTGCCACCAGCTGTACCGCCACCTGATCATTTGCCTGTAGGACAAGGACAGCCGGCAGAAGCCATGCCCGAGTGGCAGCAAAATGCGCCACCCTTTTATAGCATACCTGCAGAAACATATCAATACGACAGTCCTATGTACACATCTCCAGATACAGATCCATATGCAGTACGAGCAGAACGAGCAGCACGAGCAGCACGAGCAGCACGAGTATCTACTCAAAATGAAGAAGAAACTCAAAATCAATACGATGAAAATGGAGCCAGAAGACAAAATTCTAACGATCATTCCATCCGCTTTGCCTGCATGTTACTTGCCCTCACAGTTTGTTTGCTCGTTTGTACCGCCGTGGGTCTTTCCGTTCTGTTTATTATGGGTGGTCATGATACCAATGATGATGGCAAATCAACAGCAACACCACCATCGCCATCACCACCAACAAGTCCCCTGCAAGAAAATAATCTGGCTCTACCACTACAAATGTTGGAACAAATACGCGACGATCCTAGTTCACCACAAGCGCGAGCCTTTGCTTGGATCCAAGAAGATAATCCTTCTTTTTTTGAGACAGATCGAATATCACAACGTGAACGAGAAACATTGCGAGAGAGGTACGCCATCGTTACCTTATTTTATGCACTGCGAATAGAAAATTCGACGACGTTATTCAATAATCAATCCAAATGGTTAGATCATGACGTACACATCTGCGATTGGTGGATGCCAGTAAATAGTACCACCAATCTCTGTGGAGAAGAAATTCCTCGCACGAACGCGACGACAACGACAACGACAGCTGATAACATTCGTAACAATACTAGTAGTAGCACGGATACAACGGACGATTCCAAAAACAGCAGCAGCAGCAATAATAATAATAATAATATATTCCAACATTCCGAAGATGACAATCCGTCACAGAGACTCCGCCGAGATTTGCAAGATGCTTCTGATGACCGACGGAAAGTCTTACAGTTACTCTTAGCAAAACAATACCTCGTCGGAAGTATACCAGTTGAATTGGGATTACTGTCGTCGTTACGAACCATTGATTTCAGCAATAATGCAATCTTTGGACAAATACCAGGAGCAGCTTTTCGTGGCCTTGCAAATTTGGAACGTCTTTATCTGGCTGACAATTTATTAACGGCTGAAATTCCTACCGATATTTATATGGTCTCAAGTTTGTTGGAGTTGGTCATTACTAATAATCAACTCAATTCGACACTACCGACGCAACTGCCATTGTTGACGAAATTACAACACCTACAGTTGAGTAACAACAAGCTCACGGGAACCGTTCTAAAAGGCTTGAAAAATTGGGGTTCGTCCCTCACAACGCTTGCATTGGATCATAATCGATTCACAGGAGTTTTTCCAAATGAAATCTTCTTCTTGTCCAATCTGCAAGTATTGACAGCAGAGAACAATCGTTTGAAAGGGACACTACCAACACAGCTAGGATTGCTCACAATGTTGGAAGACCTAATACTTGACAACAATGACTTACAGGGTCCTATGCCCAGTGAAATTGGGCGTATGCAACAACTCAAGACATTGCATTTAGCTGGTAATACTTTGTCGAAAAACATTCCACCTGAAATACAACAATTAGAGAATCTCTCTGTGCTCGATCTCGATGATAACGATTTAACTGGAGTTATACCGTCAGGTTTGTGTTCTCTAGAGAGAATCGAGTTTGATTGTGGAGCAGATTTGTGTGGATGCCACTGTGATTGTGACAATACTACAAACGCAACAACATCTATTGAGGAAGAGAATGATTTGATCGTGTCGCCTGCAGCGCAATGGCATGATAGTGTTTGGGCAGATTTGCCTACAGACATTCGGAACGCTTTTTCTGTATTGGGCTGGAATGCCACCCTTTGGAACAGTGGAGAATCGTCACCTGCTCATGATTTGGCTTGGGCAGATTTGTCTCCTGAGCAGAAAGAGGCAGCAGCAGCACTGGGATATGGCCAAGACTCCTGGGACAATGAGCTAGTACATGAAGTTGGGGGTGCTGATGAGGATGGAAATTCTTCCATAGTGCACGAAACCAATGACACAGACACTGGTATCCTGGACGATATAGAGCTACCATGAGTCCTTTGGAACACTGGGAAAATTTGCTTTGGGCCGACTTGCCTTCGGAGATTGAGGATGCTTTAACTGTCTTAGGCTGGAATGCTAGTATTTGGAATAATGGCGGATCTGCCCCTACAGATGTGTTGCCATGGGCAGAGAGCTTTCTTCTGAGCAGCAACAAGCAGCTACAATAATCGGAAGCAACCAATATTCCTGGGACCAGGTTCAGGATGAAAACCAAACGAATAATTTCACAAATGTGACTGAAGGTGAAGATATTTTCTCAGAAGGTGATGGCTTTTCCATTGTACCTGCTACGAATGATACTGCAAGTCCTTCAGGTCGTTGAAGGGGTCTGCATAAAACATCGCGCTGTCAAGGGCTCGCAGCACGACCAACAACAACAGCTAGTAGACCCCAAACTGCAGTATTCTGGATAGTATCCACAATTTAAAATCTCTGTTTTCACATCGTAACGAGGTAATGACATTATATCTTGGCCAATCAGTAGTATCCTCGGCGTTGTGGAGGAAAAAACTGTATCATGGAGGATATACTGTTGCAATGCTTGCGCTTTTTATTTGACACTCAAAAGTTTAACTTGCATCTTCCATCCTTCGAAACAAGTGCACTCTGCCCGATCAAGCCAGAGCGCGATGTTGCAGCCTGTTTGGAACCGTCTCTTTCTGTGAGGGTACTTCCGTTGACAAGAATTGGACAGGAGGATTGGTCGTCCTTGCGCATTGGTCGTACTGTAGGTCAAGTCGTTGTTGAATTCTCGCGCCCTCGTCCGTCGCAGTTGCAAAATATAAAGTAATGCATTCCCATAATGCATCACATTCTCGCCATCCTTTTAGGAACATTTACAGTCACATCCACAAAGCCCTCCTCCTCCTTCCGTAACTTCATTGTTGTTATTGATACAATCAAACTGTAACTTTTGTACAGTTTGACACCACGAATCTGGGATTCTCCCTTGAAGCCTTGGATTATTGTTCAAATGAACCTTTTGTAAGTTCTTGAATAGTGCAAGTTCTGTTGCGGGTAACGTTCCTGCCAAATTATTTTTTTCTAGTGGTAATGCTGTTACTATGGTATTGACAGTGGCATCGTTGTTCCATTGTGATTGCGTTGTTCTATTGCACAAGTCGTAGCCGTATTGCTGCTGCTCCGTCACTGTGGTCGTTTTGTAAAGCCATAAACATTCGTGTACATTGTACGATAACCATTGTCCTGTATTTTTCCAACTGTGTTGAAATGGTGGATTGGTTGCAAAGTATAAGGTTGCCAAAATAAAGCGTACCTGACGACGTTGGATAGTATACGTTTGCCATTGTGCATCGGCACGCAACCACATGTAGGCATCAAATTGTGGTGTGACCTGTTTGTTTTTGATCATTTGTATGGCCTTTATCGTTGATTTTGGAAGTTTACCTAAATCAGCAATGGTCATATTATTACTTCTCGTTGGATTTGGTGTCGGTTTTGGTGTCAGTGTTGTACTACTACTACTACTATTAATGTCGTTGGTAGTAGTTGGTTTTGGATCCATGATCCACATGGGTACGACGGACAAGAGCAAGAAAGCCATTCCAGATCCAATACAAATTCCAAAGCTAGAGCAGATTGTAGCTCTGTACCTTTGTGTGTTTCTATTATGCATTTCTCGTTTGGATTTCGGAATTCGAGCAATGATGGGTATTTGATTGTTGGTGAGTATGTTGAGAGGTAAGCTTTCCTCTTCTTTATTCAAAGCAGCCGTTGTCGTCGTTGTCGTCGTTGCTATAGTTGTGTTGGTGGTTATTTTTTTATCTGTATCACGTTCATGTTTGCGATTAACTCTGTCGTTGTTGTATTCGTATTCATGTTCGTGTTCATGTTCATCCTGAAAAAAAGAATTGTTAAAGTTTGCTTGCACAGCGCCTTCCAAATACTTGCAATCGTTATGATGATCAGGTTGGGATGTTGATGCTGACCGTGGTGTTTGAAAGAGGTCGACAACAATTTCTTTTTCTTTCGAATCATGATGGATACCACTAGGACTATTTTTTCTCTGTCGGAAAGAAGGATTGTTTGGTTTGTTATTGTCGTTGTTTGTGTTGATCGTGGTTGTGTTGGTCGATACCGAGAACGAGGCAGCAGCAGAAGAAGGATGTGTGTGCGTGGTAGCACGGGGGACATTTGCCTTTTGGATTACTTTCGGTACTGACTTTCTCGACTCTGTAACTCTGCGACTACTACTGTTGGCGGCTGTACCAGTATCCAGGTCATCGTCAAAAGAATAACGAGATCCAAACACATCATTCAAATGAATCGACTTTTCAAATGCATTCTTGTGGTTGCTGCTCTTGCTCTTGCTCTTGCTGCTGCTGCTTCTGCTGCTAGTACTGTTGGCATTCAATTTGTTATCCATAGTGTCCTTTTATGGATTGCAAACAAGAATAATATTGTGGCTGTTTGTGATGAACGAGGGTTCTACTAGCTACTACTAGGTGGCTGCGGCCATCAGTTAGTAGTTCGATGATGTGATTTGTGATATGATATGTGATGATGATGATGATTGCGGATTGCGGATTATGATCGGTGATAAATAATTGATAGATAATGACTGTCAAGAAAGTTCAAGAGACTTCTATTCTTTAGTTTTGTGAAGACCTCAATGAGTATCACTACTAGTAGGTCTACTACTACTAGTCTAGTAGACCCCTACTACAGTAGCTACTCGATTAGTTACTACTACTACTAGAGTCCTAGCTAGCTAGCTACTACCAGGGTAGAGTAGTAGTATCATGATGAAACGGAGACATTCAATCGTGTATGAGACAAGAATCAGGTTTAGTAGTACAGTAGTATTTTAATGCTATTTTTCGGGGTTTTACGTTTAATCATGATTGGTTCATTCCGGCTCGTGCGATACTACTGCAGATTCATGTTCTATTGAATCTTGCAAGTAGTAAACTAGACTAGTAGTACAGTAGTCTACTGCCTACTTCTAGCTAGCTAGCAGTAGAGAGACTACTAGCTAGAGTAGTAGCCAGCAGTAGTAGTAGTAGCTACAGTAGTAGCTAGTAGTAGTAGTGTCTACTCTAGTATTTGCTTGATTGAAGCCACCACACCTATCATCTCAACTTGACGGCAATAGCTAATCGCAATAAAACGATCGATCTATTTGAATAACAAGTCAGTTGTATTAGTCTACGCACTTCCTTGCCAGATCCGCATCCAATTCAAGGTGTGTGTGCTATGAATAGGATGATGATGATGATATTGATTACGTACCAGTGCATCATGCAATCTGCAGTGGAGTACCAAGTACCAAGTACTAGTAGTACTGAACGAGTATCTTAGTACAAGAGATTCACAGCTAATCTACCTCTAACCTCTACCAACCCATTGATACCGACCTCCTCATAAATTCCTCACTTTACTCACACATCATCGTCCGACGCTCTCAGACACACAAACACTCACTCTATTTTATTATTACTATGAGGTGGAGGAGGATCCCAACGATACCTTTTCTAGTAGATTTATTATTATTATTGTTATTACCAAGTGCTTCCACTGCATTTTCAAGGAACACCCAGAATCACAATAATAATATTATGTTATTATTGTCGCCCTTCCATCAAGCGCACAAAAAACACCAACAAAAACAACAACGTCCAAATCTTTCGACTCCTGCTAAGAATAGATTACTCTTTTGTGCCGATACATCTACCACGGCAGATACTCTTCCTTTCCCATCACCACAACAACCACCACCATCGTCAGCATCGTCAGCATCAGTAGCATCAGCAGATGTATCTTCTTCAAAGGCAACCTCTTGGAACAATCAAGCTACTCTGGTAGCTACTACCGCTGCTCTAAACGAATTCCTACTAGTAATAATGATGACAATGGTGTCAACAACGCAAGATGATTACAACAATAACAACAACACAGTATTATCATCCAAATACACATTAACATTTACTACCACAGCCATTACTGATTATTTTGTATTGTCATCATCATCACTTTCTTGGTACAAACGAAATATTCCGGATGACAAGCGCTTGCGAAAGAAACTGGTACGTACGCGTACGGGTGATCTGCGCGTGATTTGTGATGTGTGTCTGTGTGTGCATGCGATTTATTTTTCTATATCGTGGAAATCGTTCTTTTTGGAAAAGAGCTCACAGTTTCAAATAATCGTTGTTCCTAATCCTACTAATTAATAATATCGTTTGGTAGAATATTTCCACGAAGGCAACCACAGAAAACGAAAACATCACTGATACCGGTTCACAAAAACAGCGCCAGCACCAGCGTCAAGAATATCGTCCTCGTATTGTGGGTCATCGTGGATCATTGTATCAAGAATTGGAAAATACTCGTGAATCATTCATGGCATGTACAGGAATTTGTCAGGCCGTAGAATTGGACGTTTTTCGATTGCCCAAGGATGGAACACTAGTAGTGTTTCATGGAAGTGGAACCGATGAAAATCCAGGTTTGCTCGATGAATATTGTACCAATGCTAACACACTCTTGTTAAATGACAACAATGACGAAAAGGATGATGGACGACAGCAGCGTCTTGTGCCAAGAAGCATTTTGGATCTTACCTACGAACAAACACAACAGTTGAAGTTTAATATCAATAATCCCGAACTTGCTGCACCGACAGATCGTATCCTTACGGGAAAGATTCCAACTTTGGAACAGGTTTTAATGGATATGAAGTCGACAGGATTGGAAGTCAAGATTGAACTCAAAGGAAAAGAAACTGCTAGACCCGTAGTGGAACTGGTTGATCGGTTGCAAATGGTCGATCAAGTTTCTTTTGCATCTTTTAATCATGATGAAATTATAACAGTACGTCAAATGCGACCACAAACAACAACAACCGTCAATGAAAGAACATCCTACGTTTATCGTACGGGAGCACTGTACAATGATCATGTACCGGAGGACTTTATTCAACACTGTCAAGCAATTGGTGCCAGCGAAATCCATTTAAAGTACGATACCTGTACCAAAGAACGTATTCAGGCCATTCACGCGGCAGGAATGAGCAGTATGTGTTGGATGCGGGGACCTGTCGGAATGTTGGAAGACATTGTAGAAAAGTATTGGGATATTGGTAATGAAGATGAAACATGTTACGAAGTCTTGGTCGACACCGGCGTACAACAATTATGCGTCAACAAGCCACACGTTCTATTGAATTATTTGAATGCTCGAGAGGAATTGTTAAAACAGCAGCAGCAACAATCATCACAAATAAATGGTAAACGAAAACCAAGAAAAGGGGAATAATAGTTATGCTTCACCACAATTTGCACCATCGGTTGCTACATCGAATTAATGGAAAGACACAGGCAAACGCATTGGAGGCTCCATGTATGTAGATATGACACTTTTGGATGAAAGAGAAATATAGAAAAGTGCTTGAATTATCGAACTCGCTGCCTGTTGGTAGTTTGGAACAAGTTCTTTGGGTCCCACATCCCCATTCATCGGTAGCCCAACAAAATGGAAGATCGAAATAAAAACTCAGTCTAGGTAGCTAGCTGGAGATGTTAATCAGTAGCCAATGCCGTCTATAGAAAAACAATGATCGATATGTAAACATTATAAAAGTACGATTTTTCACTATTGCTTTACTTGTTTCCCTGTTTTGAGTTCACTGCTTTTTTATCGCTGCGGATCTTCAAATATCTCCATCTTGTGCTTCTCCTTGGCCGAACGACGGGCCACTTTCCGACATGACACTGTCTGGCATGGCAGTAGCACGATTATTGACGACCGTGTTTTCCGCACTGTTATATCCAAACAGTATATCAAACTCTCTTGTGAGAATGGTTGCTTTTTCAGTATGGACATTCCCAACCATGGAATTGCAAGTGTTAGAAAACTTTTTCGATGGACTAACTTCGTCATTGTTGTCGTCGGATTTGTCTCCTCCGTATTTGTCCTTCAGCATTTGTACCATGCGGGTTTCCACCGAATCGTTCATGATCAAACGCACAATTTCAACAGGACGTTTCTGGCCGAGACGATGTACACGACCGATGCACTGGGCCTCCAAGGCCGGATTGAAGCCTTAACAAGACGCAACAAACAATGGAGTATGGTTAGCATAAATGAAAGCATCGGGCGGTGAGGAACGAATTGTTAAGAGAGCTAGCAAACGTGTAGAGTAGAGTATATCTTACCAGGTTCAAGCAAAAACACACGGTTCGCCTGAGTTAAATTGATTCCACAAGCAGAAGCTCGGGTACTCTACAAAGTGCATCAAGCGGGAAATAGTTAGTAAAGAGGATATGTGAATCCTGTGTCCTTAGGTAGCTCGAAGCCTTGGACGTACCAGGAGAAATATTGTGGTCGGAGGATCCTGCTGGAATTCCTGCAAAGCCTTAGCCCGAGCGGACATAGACATGTCTCCCCGAAGCGTGCGAAACTGGAACCCCACCTTTGGAAGTTGTTCCTGAAGATACTCCAGCGAAGATTGGAACATTGAGAACACAAGGCTTTTGGACGAAGGATCATTCTCTCGAGCAGCTTTCAATTCTGTGATCAAGCAATCAATCTTCGATTCGATAGCAAAAGTCGAGTAGCGAACTTTTTTCTTTACCAAAGATTTTCCAACTTTGTCTTCTTCGTGTAAAGTATTTTCACCGGTTTCTATTTCTTCGAGCGTGCCAAGCGGAATCTTGCCTCCGGCACAAGCAACGCGCATAGGGATCAGCTTTTGTGTCAGCTTGAGATAGTGTTTTCCGGGATTGGAATTGGAGCCGCGAAAGTCTGCGTAAAAAGCCCTCGCAGTGGCTTCCAACTTGTTATATTCTGCTTTGTCTCTCTTTGAGAAACGGACGTGGATGGAACGTTCTGTTTTCGGTGGCAGCGACATGAGAGCTGACAAGAGGAGATAAAAGGTTTAGTTTTTGTCTTCCACGGAACATGGAAACAGTCTAACTGTATAATTCGCGAGCAAACGAATATCTGTAAAATCATCTTACTCGTATCTGTACCACGGTATTTCTGATTCTGTGCGTGGCGAAGCAAAACTGCTCGCATCAAAAAGAAAAAAGGGAACATTTTGTAGTTAGACTTGTAGCGGCGGCGACCAGCTCCAGGGTCGGACGAGTGTTCCATTAAGGAGCTAAACTTCTTGAACATGGCTTCCACGTGCTCAAGTCCCAGGAATTGCAATTGATTCTTGAGATCATTGAGGGAAGTATTGACCGGCGTACCCGAGACGAGCCATTTGTGATCAGCCACAAGACTCATTACTGCCTTGGATGACCTAGTGTTGGGGTCTTTGAGCTTGTGGCTTTCATCACACACAATCCTCCACCACCGAATTTGCTCGAGTGGAGGGCAGTATTTCACAGAACTGGACTTTTGAGCATGATACGTTGCATCTGATGCTAATGTCTCGTCTGCATGATTTTCGCGGATTATGGGAAGGAGCTAGTAAGTGAGAGTCAACTGCGCTCAACAATGTCAAGAATGGCAAACCATAAGGCTTACATGTTGTTACTACGATTGCATTGCGAGCAAGCTTGAAAGGATCACGCTTTCGTCCAGAACCGTGGTAAGAATACAGAAGGCCGGGGTCCTTCAATTTCGACCTGGCCTCCTCAATCCATTGGCCAACTAAACTGACATGACAAATTACAAGCGTACCACGCGACAGAATTGATCCGCGTTTCTTGTTGTCCACAGAAGTACGCGCGAAAAGCAACTTGTCCCACCTGGCATTACTTGAGCCTTTAAGTGTATTGAGAGAAGAAACTGGACTGCCACTGACAGGCAAAACAGGCGCTGGATTAACGAGGACCAAGGATAGCGAGACAACAGTCTTTCCAAGACCTATGCGAACCACAATAGACCGAGTTTAAGTGAGTCAGAGACAGACTATTTAAACAAACTTGTCCACACAAACGCTTACCCATTTCCGCGGCAATGATCCCACCGCGTACAAGACGAGGAGCTTTGTCTGACATAGAATCCAAAATGGGGTTGAAGTAGACATGCTTACTAGGTTCGGCGACCTGTGGAAGCTTTGGGGTCCACAATCTCTGAATTCCACCTTCGACCGTTTCCCGCTCGTAGCACCATTGAACTGCCTGTTTCTGGAACTGGAGAAGCTCTACGGAAAGACCTTCAAAATATGGGATTTCAGCGTGTCCAACATTCTCACAGTGGTCCAAGATGCTCTTCATGCTTCGGATGGCAGAGCATGTATCAGCACAAGATCTTTTTAAGTTCACGAAGGCTAAAGGAATGTCATCCTTCCGAAGGTAGGAAAGACCGTGGCGGCTTTCATGCTCTGGCAGGAGTTTGGTCCATCGTTTACGAATGAAACGGTGTGGGTCGACAATCCCAAAGTAGGAGTCGGTCCAATGGTTACCGTGCGGGCTGCAGAGGACGACATCCTCTATGAGAACCTCCGAGAAATAACGTTTGAGTGCAGCTTCCATACCAATATCTGTTTGAATACTACCGCCAAGGATGTTACCAGGACGGCTGGACTGCAACGAAAATTCAAGTTTCCGTAGTTCGACAGTGGCGTTATAAGCGTCAACAGCCTGTCTCGACTTTTCTTTAATGTTTTCCGAGTGTCTTTGAACTTCAGTCTCCTTCAACTGATATGGAGGAACGGCGATGGATCTTCGAGGATGAGGAGGAATGGCTTCACTCACATCAGCCAAGCGGAACCCCCCTAGACTTTCTAGAGAAAAGGGCGCCATACCAAACCAAACAGCCAATAATCGACTAAAACTTGCTGAACCCATTTGATCGTCAGGAACAGTATCCGTTCGGAGGTACAACTTAATCGTAAAGGTTCCTTTCTGACTCTGAGCGTCCCACTTGGCCGTCATATTGTAAGGCAAGAGACATCTTCTGCCCAAATCCGCATCACAAAGCTTGTGCCCCTCAAAATGCGCAATTTCTCGAATTAGTGCAACATCTGATGCGTTCTGCAACACGATGCCGTCAGTTTCGTCGGCTGAAACTTCACCAACAGTTGCTCCAGAACGCCAGTAGGAAAACAGATTCCTTCGGCAAAATTGGCGCTTAAAGGTAGAGAACTCTTGATGCTCGACGTGATCAGCCGGGAAATGCACCAGGTATTCGGTCTCAAAGTCAGTGTGATCAAGACTACATGAACCAGTTTTGGGGGCATCTTCTGATTTATTTGATACGGGAATGCTTTGTAGCACCATCGTAATCAGGGGATGCCTTCCAAACCGGTGACGAAAACGTCGTACTTCATTTCGGCTTCGTTGTATTCCCACTGCTCACTTTTCCATTTATCCGCATACTGATACATTTTACGAGGATCATGGGCAAAAATGGTAAAGGGGATCTCACGTGTCCCCAAAAGGACATCCCCGCCAGTGGCACGTGGCTGGTACGGTTCAGACTGATTTTTGCCAAAGTCCTTGGCACTCGCGACTCTTCCACAAGCTTGACACCAATCCAAAAATCCTGTAGGATGCAAACGAGTGTAGTAGCGGAAGTTTCGATGAAAGAAACGATTGAACCATCCGCATCTGCGGCAGGCGGTCAAATTTTGATCGGATTGAGCCACCGTATCCGATGGAGAAAAGGGACCAGGACCCGTCTTACCTTTTGGTTCTCCTGATAGTAGACGAATTGCGCCATTTTGCTGCGAAGAACGGGGTCGATCATGAGCAAATGCTACTGCTAAGACCGTGGCAGCCCCTTCGTCACGTGCTTTCTTAGCAGCTCGCATGGTCTTCCAATAGGATGCCCTAGGTCCTGTATCTTGAGCAGTGTAATGATTTCCCAGGAGCCATCGTTCGCAGTCCTTGGCGGGGACATCGCACACGTAGCAGTAACACAAGTCACAAAATTGATGCCTGAAACGATGATTCCCCTCAATGATGAAAGGATAATCCGGACAGTCCTGTGATGTTTTTCAATGTGATAGCAAATCCAACAAATCACGATGAATTAAGTGTTTATCTTACCGTGGATCAATTGCAAGTTGAAAGACAGAAAACAATGAATTGAAAACGTACCTGTCGATTGTGTGGAAGACGCTGTTCATTGGCCGTGCCTACTATTTCTATTTCTACCTCACCAAGACCAGAATGGCTGTGGCTGTGGCTGAGCTTAATTTTCTTAGCGGGCGCAGGTAAGACCTCGACTTCGCCATCCTTGCAAATACAGCTGCTCCTGCTGCTCCTGTGATTGCATGCCGACTTGGTATGACCACTGCCTTCGGTCTTTACGGTGACCAAAGCATCAGCAGTGGACGCAGTGCTGGTAGCAGTTGCAAAAGTGCCTGAAACAGAAGGCTCCTGTTTGACAGTCCGCGGCGTATCATGACCAAAGAATTCAAATATAGACGATTGATGATTCCGACGATCTCGATTGGATGCTTCCGCCGAAGCCTTCTTTTGCTGCTGCCGACGCGACCAAAAGGTGTCTTAACTTAGTACTTGAAAAGCACTGAGTGGGCTGAAAAGCACAAATGCATAAACACACTGCTACAGACTGCAGGAGATGGGTATTAAAAGTCTGCTAAATGTAATTTATGAGGCAGG
>Ga0100402_1000675_pt1 | contig 40128 bp, 35 predicted proteins | sample CryGeyme20150102_FD_80419 | JGI IMG/M metagenome (GOLD analysis project Ga0100402, IMG submission 80419) | Groundwater microbial communities from Crystal Geyser aquifers in Utah, USA - Crystal Geyser metaG 2015-0102 | ecosystem: Environmental > Aquatic > Deep subsurface > Groundwater | place... | reverse complement strand
CTCATGCTACTGTTCGGTCACCACCTGGACAGCATTCAGCTGAATTACCTCATATTCCTCCCTCTCTCCATCAATCATAAAGCTAACCTCATCGCCATTAGTCAATCGAACAATATCCTCATTTTTGTGCTTGCTTAAATGTTTGAAGAACTCACACAGATTATCGAAGTACAGGAAGGTAAAGTTATCATCTATGTCGATATCAAGAAAGGGGTCTTCGTTGTCAGTGGTGGTAACTTGGATGTTGACAAAAGTTTGGGAGTAAAACTTGCTGGGGAAACTTTTCTTGGAATAAGTCAGCGTAATGATGTGATCCTGGTCAGTGAACTCAAGAATCCTGCTCATCTATTATAGGAAATAATAGTGGCTCCACCGGCGGTATTTCAAAATTTAAATTACCTCTTTTATCATCAAAATTGGCCAAATACTCAAAAAAACATCCGACCTTTGCATAGAAAAAATCAAGCTCTCAAATCGCCACTAATATTCACAAATATTGATCATTTCCTTTTAAAGGTCATATCTCTTACTCTATTCATCATATCAGCTGGTGAATCAACGATGAATCCTTATCCAACTTTTCCAGAAACGTAGGAGTATCTCTTCATGGATAGGTTGACATCTTTTCTGAGAAGTTAGTCAAAGGTCTTTGCTTATAAGCTGCTTAGCTTTTGATCTTGTGTCAAGTATTATTTATAGTCAGACCAATTTTTTTAATAGTAGTATTGTCTTCTCAGCTGTTTTTTGTCTATTTCTCGGGTAGGCCAACCTCTAATTTAGATGATCCTGCTTTGTTAAAGCACATACAAATCTGGATATTTAATAGCCACGTATTTAGTTTTCAGAGAAGCATTGATAGAGTATCCCAAGGGCAATTCATTGAGCGTTTAAGTCCCACAAAGGAGCGATCCCTCACCTAAAATACCAATCTAGAAAGTCACCTAGAAAGTTGGAGTTTTTTAGGCAGGTTCTCTGATTAAGTATTCAAACAGCTATTCTGAAAATTAGTTTTTCTTCTGCAAACACGACTGCAACTCCTTCCACACTTATGACTAAGCTGAAAATTTCACCCTTTTCCTCAGCGATATCTCTCCTTCTGTAATCACGTACATGTTGTAGGGAATTGACAGTTCAGGTACTAATGTTTAGCCAGGTCCAATTGAGTTCAAACTACCAAAACTCAGGATTTTATTGAATTCTTCGAATGAAAGTTTTTGAAAGAAGGGCATTTTCAGTAATTTTTACCGAACGTAGTCTTTATTTTTCCTTTAGAGCTCCTGCTGGGCAATCCTAATCCATATTTTATGCACTTTCAACAAGGAAACAGTCGACAAAGCTACCAACTCAGTCTCCTCTTCATCAAAATTATATACTAGTTTGTCTCTGATACTGTCATCTACTAAATGTTGCTCATCGACGTAGTATATATGACGTCTGGCTCGTACCTTACCCATAATTACTATGAGGGCATATGAAGAAAGGACAGCCTTGAGATCTTGTGTTATTTGATGCCCCGGTTAGAATTATTGTAACTACAGAGGCGGCAGTTTATTGAGAGGACTTTAAGAAAAGGGATATAGTTTATTAAGGATCTCTAATGTCTGCTCCTCAGAGGCGATATCTTTGAGTGAAAGAAGATATTTCAGTTCGAGTGTAGTTTTTTATTTTTCAATCGATATTGAAGGGTCCATGTTATAAATTTATTATGGACAGCATTACAGCCCTTACCTCTTCGCCTAATAAACGTTCCACCTTTCGCTCGAAGACAAAAAACAAATAGCTAGCCTCAACCATGTAGACCAAGCTCAAAAGTATTCCTCTTTTCTATGTTTACCTGAAATAATTTCCTTTATAAACAGGAGAGGAAGTGCTAAACATTGTAAGATCCCTTGAACCTACTCATAATGCTTTTTTAAATAATTTAGACAACCTCAGATTGTACAAACCTCAATTAACAGCCACCTTCGAAGATAACTGGAGTGATGTAATGGCAGTTCTGAAATCTGTTGTTGTTAAGTTAATCAAAAGAACTGATCGATTGATGGAAGACAAAGATAAAAAAATAGTGAGTTTGCTGCAACTCAACCGTTAGCTGGAGAATCGGGAATTTGAGTGGAAATAGAAAATTGAGAAGATATAACATTTGAGATAACTGTAGAGTGCTCAGCTCAGTATGGCAGATACAGAACTATAAATGGTAAGCTCCGAGATGCGAGACATATACAAGTTGCTGCAAGGTGATATGAACAAAGTCAGCACCTATCTCACCAAGCTATAAAAAGACAGAGCGGTAGTAGAAGAGGAAGGATCCAATGATATCTTCGGGTCACTTAAGACCTTGTCGCTATTGATGGGCAGTATGGAAAATGAGCAGAGAATGGCAGGAACGAATCTGACAAACATGAGGGAATTGATTAAATCTATGGCAAAAGCCAGCAAAGTCACCACTGCGACACAAGTTGATGAGAGCTAGCTTCTGACTCAAGCTGGAGCCGTATTTACAAATGCACAGGAGAAGCTTCCCTTTGATCAGGCCTAAGCTGGAGCTGTGAGAACTGATATATCAAAAGAGGGTCATTTGATAGATAAGCTCAAGATCAAGGAAAATAACCTTCCTCCTTAAAATTTCAAAATGTAGAAACATGTGGACAAACCTTGGTCTTTGACTCCTGTTTTGATTGCCTTTCTCGAAAATATGTCCAAAAATAACGAAACTGGCAAGGTCCTACCCTGGCTATACACCAAACAGCTAATATCTGAAATATATGAGGAAAGAATCACCAATGAGAATTAAATTATGGTCGGTGGAGTGGGAAATTCCATGAATTTTGATGAGTTCATTGTGTTCTATTTCTTAAACAAACATCGGATCAGAAGATTAGCTGAGACTAAGTTATTGGAGTTCATAATATCTTTGAAATACTACAGTCGATACTGGCCAAAAGCTGAAATGTTTTGCCAGCTAATGGAAGTAATGCGGTACCATCCCCTTTTTGATAACTTAGACGGTTTCAACTATAAAATGGACTACAATACCCAAAATTTCTTCTTTGTAGTCTATCGCAAACTCATCACTTTCAAAACTTTTGAATAGGAAGGGGCTACATATGTGCAAATCAAGAACACTAAAAAATTAATGAAAGGTTCTCTGTTTTTCAGTGACGAAGTCAACAGGTCGAGACTGGTATCTAAAATATACAAAGATGCCAGGATATTCGAAGATGAGGAGTATTGCGATTTCGACTTTGCCCTTTCTTTAATTCTTGATGAATACTTGGCAGCTAAGAAGAGAATGTGCAGTATACTCACTCGCACTTTCTCAAGGAAGTTTTAAGAAAATCAAGGATATTTTTCGATTGACGAAATGAAAGATTTGTTCACGGAGCATGCCTACTTGTACAGAGCTGGTGATGATATGCAGTATCGATTCCCTATCAGGAGCTAACTACAGATCGCCAAGTTGTATCTCTATGCTGTAACTTCTGGCAAAAATGGATATGATTTCAACCTCAACAACTTTATCAGTGCCGCTCAGCGCTATGGATTTGATGCGCCTTTCCCATTCCTTCATATGTGCTCCAAAATGAAAAAAGTTAAAAATGAAGAAGAAGTTGTGGTAGAGGTCAAAACTACAGAAATGTCTGAAACCAAAGGAAAAGCCAGTAGAATATAGACGCCTCCTTTGAAGGTTTAAGGATAAGAAGTTCAGCATGCTGAAGACACTAATTTGGCAAAAGTAAGAATCGATGTCGGAGTCAAACTCTTTTCTCAGCACTTCAGTTTAATAAGATAGCTCAGTGGTTACGTCGATATATTTGCGAAGACGTTGAAGGAAGAAAAGAATCCTGAGACCTTATGGAAAAGTTTCAACCAGATCAAAACAATTCTGGAGCGTGGCTGCGAGTTCATGCGCTACCCTCTAATAAATGAGCAGAAAAAATGATAATTCGTCAATAATTTTATTTCGACTTCATAAATCATTTTTCAATTTTTATGAGATCATAAACCCATCTTTTTGTCGACTGCTATAGTCCTCAGTAAAGTAAAGGATGCTATCAAAATCTGGGCTTTACTTTAAATATTGATGGTACTCTGGGCAACCAGGGTAGATGATGTTGTCTGCCAGAATGACTTTTCCTTTCTTTATGAGGCCTAGACCTGTTAGCCATTGTAAGTCAGGTAGATACAGTTACTTTTCGTGATCGAGTAGCACAAGATCGAATTTTTCCTGTTTTTTGAGAAGAATCTCCTCGTCATGAATGTTGCTATTGTAATTAGTGATTTTTGAACTAAGTCCTGAATGTTGATGTATCTTTTTGGCCAGCGATGCTCGATCTTTGATAGGTTCGAAAGAAAGGACTGTACTCTGAGAGTAGAAGGCCATAATAAGCGAAGAGTAGCCAAAGTATCCGCCCACATCTAAAATACTTTTTGGCTGGTATTTCAGCACCACATCTTTGACAATCTGACACTTATCCTCACCAATATTGATCATCGGATATTCCCGACAGAAGAGGTCGATAGCCTTGATCACACTGTCAGGGTTGTTCTGCTCGGAATTTTTCAAGATGTACTAGAGCAGCTAGGTATTGACATCTTTCAAGCCTGTCTTGGTGCCTGTTGCTTTGGATGTTGGTTGACATATTTGTTACTTTCGGTGTAAGGCATCACTATCTTGGATGAAATATATATGGATCTCTGTAAAGTTCCAGTTATCATATCGCTTATAATAGTTTAGTCTTGTGCATAGACAACATCAGAAGTTTCTGTTGGTAAACAACATCAATAGTTTAGCTCCTTAATCTTTCTTCTCAGCACGAGTCTGGATACTGGAGCTATTCCTTTTTCAATATCTTCTCGGATCAAATATCCTAAATAATGCGAAAACTACCTAACAATCCTTCTGTTTTTGATATAACCGAACACTCAGCTTATGTGGGGTTGATCAACCATTGCTCACCGAAAATATTTCCTTCCTTGTATGATTGGTAAGAAACAATTTAGTCTATGAGGTTGTACTTGCACAGCAAAAACTCACCTCTTAGTACCATGAACAACCTATCGACTGGAGTCTCTTTCTCTAAAACTACCTCATTGGCTTTTTTGACTGGCAACAACTTCACCATGCACATGACTCGATAGAACTACTCTTGGTCCAGAGTGTGGAACAAATTGACTCCCATTAGTATTTTTTCATAGGCTGCCTATTTTTTTTGGCTGAGTGCCTGAATAGATTGATAGATTTTATAGGACTCGATCCCACATATCCAGACTATATCGGAATCGACGATATAATTTGACTGTGCTTTGGTGATGCTAATGATAGACGACATGAATAGGCTTGAGCCTTAGCCGAGTTTAGTACTATTGTCTCTATCTTGCTTACTGATACTTCCTTGGATGACGATGTACAACCTATTGATGACCTGACCTTTCGAGGCAAATTTCTAATCTCTGATATATTATTTTAGTTAGGCCAAATCGACGAGTGAGTTGATTTCCTACCAGCCCAAGTTCACCAAAAAAGGGATCTGCTTCAAGCTCAACATAATTTTGCTTTTGCATTCCTAGTTCATGGGTATTGAGTCCTTGTTGGAAAATGTACAATACTGCTCATTTTAATCTAATTTGGCCATGACTATTGCATTTCTCCTCCGAGTGCTGACGACCTCTTTGCTTCTTTTCTTCTTTTCTTGCTCTATCTTAGCTACAAGCAGCTCGTCCTCGTCTGAATCCTCAAGCTATTTCAGCTGCTTTTGCGCCCATTTTTTAATGAAAAACAGCTAAATAGGCAGACTTGTACTGTGTTTGTGGGCTTGACAGTAGCAATAGCTGCTTCTAGATTTTTGATTATTGGGAGTCGTTGCTCATGGATATTAATATCGTCGAAGCTATTCAACTCCGAGGCCTCTTGTGACCACATTGTTATTTATATTAAAGCGAATCTTATAACATCACATTTTGAGCATAGATCTGATATCGTTAAAGAGCCCAGACATGTCAATGTTTCCTCCGCTGATTATACAGCACACCTTCTTTCCTCTAAAACGGTCATCTTTCAGCACGGCTGCTACCACTGTAGCAGAAGAGGGTTCAATTACTATTTTCATTCTTTCTAGGACCAGCTGAGTGGCTTCAATGATCTCAGACTCATCAACTAAAATCACATCGTCTGCTGTTATGTTATCCTTGAGTATTTTGAAGGTATTCGACCCAAGACTTGTTCTTAGTCCATCAGCTATAGAGATGGGAGGCATTTGTGGTTGAATAGTTCCCTTTTCTAAAGATTCTTTAGCATCTCTGGCTAGGTACGGCTCAACACCAATTGGCTTACACTTTTCACCAAAGTATTTAGTGGACAAAATTGAACCACTACTCAGTCCCCCACCTCCAATGGGAAAAACCAAGTAATCAAGATCTTTCTGTTCCTCAAACACTTCCTTAGCTGCTGTAGCTTGTCCAGCAATAATATCCAAATCGTTGTAAGGATGAATAAAAGTAGCATTGTACTTTTTTTACACTTGCTTGGCAGTTTCTTCCCTTTCTTTCAGGGTGTTGCCCGACTCGATGATAGTAGCTCCATATCCCTCCACTGCTTTTTTCTTGACGATTGGTGAATTTTGAGGCATGACAATGTAAGCGGGAATTTTAAGAGTAGCTGCTGCGTAGGCTAAGGCTTGGGCGTGGTTTCCTGAAGAGTGAGTGCAAACAGCATCTGCCTTACTGATTTGCAGCATTTTATTGAAGGCGCCTCTGGGCTTGAATGCTCCAACTTTCTGAAAATTCTAGCACTTGAGCATAAAGGAACTACAGCCGGCTAACTTTGCAATGGTGGAGGAGGATATAATAGGCGTTCTGTGGACATAGGACCGGATTCGATCATGAGCTCTGATGATAGCTTATTTAGAGATAAGCTGCATGTGCGAGACAAGTAGTTATAAAATGGTAAGCTTTTGAGGTCTATTTTTAAAATCGAATAGAAGATGATTTACTCTCAAACAGCCATTTCTTAGCTGCTCTACTACGATATCATCTGCATCGGAAACTATGCAGCAATTGTAGCTGATCACATCAACTGCCAGAAACCCTATAAAATTGCCGTTCTAAACTTCCAAAAATAAGTCAATGCTCCCCTGACTTAAAGCGGATCATAGTTGATCTCCATTACATGCCTTCCAAAAGAGGTCGACATAATTCGCAAGAAAGTGCTGCATATCCTTCCCAAAATTAATACAATAGTACTGGATGACGGACATAGGATCATCTACAAGTATCTTGTACACGGATAAGGTATAAACTTTACGATTTAGATGGATGGACACAGAAGCAGAAGGGGCACCCTCTATACGAAGCTCTGGAAAGCGAATATTCGAAAGTTTTCTGCAACATTTAGAAGAAGATGGATATTGTTCCGGAATAAGGGAATGTAGTATTCTATGTGCCGAAGGGCGCAGGTAACTTCAGACAAAATTATGAGTTTATAAAGGTTGCAGATGAGCTTGAAGGATCAAAATCTCAGCTTATTGTGCTGCTGGAAGGAGATTCTTTTTATCCTCACTGTCCTCAAGCTAACAAATTGCTACTTAATCAACTAGAAGCAAAACGGGCAGTGGTCAGCTACAATGTTTGCATAACTAAAATAGACTATCTGAGAAGGATTCTGTCTTATTCAACCCATTAACAACAGAAGCAACTTCCCTACTAGTCCGTCTACTGTCTCATTGGCGAATGCAGCCCTACTTTACTGGAGGACTCGGGAGTGGATCCCAAAGATTCTCATCCTCATCTGCTTCACAACAACAAGTTTGACAACATTTATGTTATAGGGGCCGACATCTTCCCCACCACATTTAGTTTCTTTGCCTTAGCTATTCAAATTCATCATCTGGTCTGCAATATCATCGAAAGGTTGATCGGAGTGGAAAACCGTAAAAAATCTATTCTGTCCGCCTATGATGGAAGCACATCCTTTTTGATTTATTTGGGAGCAAAAACTATTGCAAAAGTCAGTCACAAATATGAAGGAAAGGAGTGTAGGGTGGAAAGTGTAGGAGGGTGTTGGAGTTCTGTCCGTCCTTGTATGGAAAGATTTTTGTGCCAGCAATTCCTGAATTTTGATAATTTTGGGCCTCCTCACTATCTGTGGGCTCCTGCCTTGATGCGCACCGAAAAGTGGAAAGATGAAAGCGAAAATATCGGAGAAAGGGACGAGGTGGTAAAGCTGACTCAGATCAATTTCAAAGCCAACCTCTGCTGATCCTAATTTTATAAATCATAAAAATAATGGAATTTAAACAAATCAGCCTTCGATGCCTTCCCAATCGTAATTGTAGCATACCTACAATTTAAAGCTTTGATAGAGATCAAGGAGAAGGTTACGCATGAGTTAATAATTAGGATCTTGTCCGAAGCTCAATTACTAAATGTGCTTGCCAATTTATATTAAAGGGTGAGGAAAATTAGCGAGCAAAATTTAACTTCTTTGCTCTATTTTTCTGCTCAAAATATTATCAACTTCTTGTTCTGATTCCCACGGAAGTCTACCATAGAGCATTTTGGCCCAGCAGTAAAGCATACTTTGAAGATCGTCTCTTCTAGAAGGCTCTATTCCTAGATGGCTGTTGATCGAAGCATACATGATATCAGAGTTGGTGATTGGCTTATGCTAACTGTATGGAATATGGACTCCATTTTTTATGTAATGCTTGCATTTGCCCAAACCGACAATGTACAATGTTTTACAGGTCTTTTTGCTGCCACCGATGGCCCATTTTTTCAAATTCAAGGATCGATGGATATATTCTTTTCTATGTAAAAATTCCAGTCTTTTTAACATCTGTTCAGCAACCATCAAAAAAGTGTTGATTTTGAACATCCCCTGACATTTTTTCAACAGCTCACTAAGATTGCTTCCAAGCAGCGTCTCAACTATGGCATTGTGATTGTTATTTTGTTATGTGTGCAGGCAGGTTGGTAAACCATAGTCCATAAGCATGTTATTTTGAGTCTGTAACAAAGTGAGGAAGCTACCTTCTCTAAGAAGAGAAGAGGATGATGCTTTCAGCTGAATTTTAACGGCATGCTCGTTCCCAGTTTTGATGCTTATGCAGTGGTAGACTTAGCAATGCCTTCCCTTATAGAGAAGATGTATTAATTTGAACTACCCTCCAAGTACAGTATTTTCCATTGTTCTTGCACAACCAATATTATTAATTTAATGATACAGATAGTTATTGACAGAGGCACAGGATTATCAATTTATTTAACTCAAAGAGAACTCTCTTATCTCTTTTTGCTACTTTTACCATTTGAAAATAAGTTCATCGCTCTGTTCGGTTGTTTGAAAAGAGGATGTTGTAGAATTTAAGCAGCTGAGGGGCGGTCGCTCCACTTCGCTGCCCCCATCCACTCCACTACAGACAATAATCTCTATGAATAGCCTGTCAGGTCCATTCTATCTTTGACCTGAATGCCAAATTATCTCATCTTCATCCACTGAGCACCGTTGTTGGGTAGCGTCTCGAGAGTTAGCATCTCGTATGCAGTCATTGCAAGACTGAAAACGTCAGCTTTTGTCAAATCGACCATTGGCTCCAAATTCAACACTTCTTTGGCCAAATATCGAGAATCTCCTTCCTCAATATCTCCACTTCTAATTTGAGCTGCTCTGCTGAGTCCAAAGTCAGCGATTTTGAGGATATTTCCTTTGAAGAGTAAATTTTCAGGCTTAACATCCAAATGAAGAATGCCTTGCTTATGAATGGAAGCAAGGCCAAGCAAAGTGGCTCTGATGTAGTTCACAATAGTCTTTTCTGGCATTGGATTTCCTGAGACTCTGTAGTTAGTAATGGCTTTCTGCAAATTTTCCTGGCAGTACTCCATGACCAGGTAGAGCTCTCCTTATTCGATCCAAGAGTGATAATACCTGATGACATTGGCACACTGTCCAGATAGAACCCAAATCGATCCTAGAGCTTGCACTTAATTAACTGACATACGGTTAGCCTTGGCTGTCTTGATAGCAAAGAGCTCACCAGATAGTCGGGATCTATAGAGGCCCACTTGAGAAAAATGTCCACTTCCTAGATAGTGAACAAGGGAATAATCCTGCTCCAATCTTGTTAACTTGAATGAGCTCGTTTCAATCTCGTCACATTAATTAAATTTCATAGGAGACTCTTATCTCATTTTGTATGCTGATCGTCGCTGTTTTTTAGATTCAGGGTTCTACTTGGGCTTCAAAGCACTTTCGAAATTCATATCTTTGGCGGCTGACCCTTAGAGCTTACATGGTGTCTTTTTGGGAGTCTAAAAGAGAACTTTCTTGCGAGGAGGCGTCTCGCAGTTTCCGCTGTTGGCGACAGGAGAGCAATAATTCATACTTTCTTGGTTAAAGTGAGGTGGAGTGATGTAGATATTTCTAGGCTGTTTTTCGGGCGTAGTTGGAATTTAAATATCCATTAACTGTTAGTTAATTATTATTAAAAGTAACTTTTAAATCCTCTTTATATCATGTAGTTTTCAGATCCATGTTTTCTTGCTGTTCTTGGTCTTTTCATGTTCGAAAAATTTCTGAAGGGGGGATCTCCAGTCTTTATGTTTCTTCTTCGAATCTTCCCACTCTTCGCTTAGCTTTGACATTTTTCTCAGGCGCTAGTCATCTAATCTCTTCTGCCTCTTGAGAAAGGCAAAAAACTCATGGTATATTTTATCGTTAACCAAATCCAATAAATTGTTTGGGCATCTATCGATAAAATTTTTAGCAACTAGTCTTAATTGTTTTGGTGTTCGTCCCTTATGACTGTCCTCCATGTAGGCCTTAAGTAGCTTAATCTTATCATGGCTTAGCTTTCTGATGCTGGGGTGCTGTTGCATGGCCTATGCTAGATCTGACACTTCATTGTTTCCAGTTTAGAAAATGGAATGAAAATCGTTGGCCTTTTGTTTGCTACAAACAGACTCAGTTTCAATGTCCTCTCTTGATGAGTGCCTTTTCATGTTGTTCATATTGTTTATAGATTTTTATAGATAACCAATCACAATCACAGTATAGAATAGTGAGGCGCGAGGCATACTTGACATTGATTCCCTCCTTCAATATTTCTATCAAGTCTAATATAGCCATATTCTCCCCATTATAGACCCCAGCTGTTCCTAGCGATCCAGTAGTTGTCTGTGGCATTCTGGACAAATCCGACGATCAACATAGCATGGTTTACGCTGATACTGCTCACTGGCTAACAATCAGTGAAGGTTCCGTTACTGTAGAAAATAAAGGCCAGGTTGGCATCCACTGCTACTGAGACCGGCCTCTGTCTGACGATATTTGTCAAACTTTAACAGTCGTATAGACGGTAGCTGGTGTATGCAAATTTTCTGATCTTATACTACCCTCTTTTCTGATCACATGAGCCTCTCTGTGCCAAGAAATAGCTGATATCTTTATCAGGATAGGCTTCCCTAGTTGTAATACCGTTGACTATGACATAATCAAAAACCTGTCCCATCCATCCTCCCCAGCATCCAGAATTTTAAAAATTGGAACTGCAGTCAACTATTTGCTGAATCGAAAGAGTTATGTTTTTGTTTCTGAACCGATAAGATGACTCAATATCAGCTACACCTGTATGTGCATAGCACGACCCGCACCATCCCTGATCAGTCACAGGAGATACCTTTCCCTATTTTGTCCAATTAACAACCAAAGATCCAGATTGAAAATTTGAGAGAAGAGTGTGACTTTTTGGAGGAGCTGATACTGATAATTTATTGCTTAGGTTAATCTTCAAGGTTAAGTAGGTTTCTTGTAGTTCTTACATACTCTTTTCGGCAAATTTAGAATGCAATTTCATCTTGTAAGTTTCCGACCGGGTGTTGTGCTGCTGTACTAACTTATGATTGTTAGATTTGATGATTGCTCTGTATGTCTCAGAGTCTTAGAAGGCAGTTGCTATTGCAAGACAGAGGAAGATGAAGGATAGAGCAACCTTCATTGTATATATTTAATATTGTATATGAAAACTGATAGATATGGGTCGTAAATCAATCAAAAGTGCGCAATTAGCTTAATTTCCAATCCTCATACTAACCATTGGGTAGGTAGCGCCTTATGATGAAAGGAATCTTCTTCTCAGCCAGCTCTTTTTCTGCTATCGTGATGGGATCCCAGTTCATGTTGGCGATATTCTCATTTTTCAGGTACAAAGGAGCATTTTTCGATATCTGAACAGCTCGAATCCCGATAATCTTTGCCTTCTCGAATTTTGTCATGAAAGGGGAGGTTATTCTCTTCTCGTTAGGTTGTTGCTTGGTATCTTCCTGGATAATGTCGTAGTTATGTTGCTGTGAACTTTACGAAACCATGGATTATTCTGGATCTTCTTCCTCGTTAATTGAGTTTCTTTCGGCAATATCCTCGTGTTCTGATTATCCAGAGTAATCCGCCTCACTTCGGGAGTCATCAGAAAATCTCTCCTAAAGGTTATCATCCTCATCGAGGGCGTTTCCGTAGTCATCATTTCCACTCCCGTAATCGTCGTTCATGTTGAATGATATTGAAATATTATATAGATGCTTGTTGATATGACTCCTTATAATTATCTAATGCTTTGATCAGGTATTAAAACGGTTCATAAATCAGAGTTTAATCTCATACAGAGTGTTAAGAGTATCTGATAGATCTGGGCATATGGTTTGAGGAAGGCTAGCCAGCTCAAATATACCTAGAATCTAGTTCACTAGATGGAGTTTATCTGCTTACTTCAGCTAAAATTCTTTATTTGGGCTCTAGAGTATAGACTTGATTATTTTAAGGATATTGCTTACTCCCTTTTAGGCTTATACAACCCAAAAGGCAACATCATTGATATAGACGGAAAGCCCCTTGCTTTCCTATCGTCTGTCTTCTTCAATATGTCTGCTATTCTTTCTTCTCTTGCCTTCGATTCTGTTTGGATCGTTCAACTATTTGAGTTTATCATGGTTGGCAATATTTTCCCTGAATTTTCCAAGATACATGATCATTTTATCATAGATTATTCTGGTCGGAAAATTATTTATTAGCACTAACAGTGAACGGTGCTCTTGTTTCATGAGCCCTGGGAGCATCTTTCCAGCTAAGAACCCATTATTCCACAAGAAATTTCTAAGCAAGATGAGCTTGTTGAATTTGAAGGCACAGTCAAAACTTTCCAGAACGGCTTCTTCAATTTTGCCCATTAGTATTTTTTGCTTTTCAATAGTAAATTCCCTAAGTTTAACATATATGGCTTCAACAATGTCAAGGAAAATCAGATGAACCAAACTTTTTTAGTAATTGTCTTTGTTGCTGAGGTGGAATTCAATTAAAACCCTTGGTTTTTATCCCTCAGCTAGTTAAGGCTCACTCAAAAATGCTGAGAGGTTTTGCTCAAAATCTTTATCCTTTCCTTTGAGGTTGAAGAGCTCAGCTGGAATATGATTTAGATATTCGTTGACGCACCAATAACTGAGGTATTAAATTTGACTGTCACAATCACCATTTTTAAGATGAGGAAGTAAGATATCTTTGGTGAAGCTTTTAAAGAATATGGCAAAAGTAATTTTCTGGTCTCCTGACAAGAATAATCTAAATATTTCTAGTAGCCCACAATTTCCAACCAGGTAATTCACGATAAAATCGAGATCTAGACCTGAAATAGCATCAAGTGAAGCTATCAAGGCAGGAGTCTTAGACCTTCCCTTCAGATCCAGTAAAAACATTAGCACATCAATAACCTCAGCTAACACCTCTCGATCTAAGGAACGTGGGCCTCCTTCTTTTTCAAGCTCTATTCCACTGATACATCTGTTGGAAAGTTTGACAAAAATGTTGATGATATCTGGATTTAGGCTAATTTTAAATATATCTTTGATTGACCGAATCGTCTCCAGCCAGATTGTTGACTCATCAATGAAAGAGGAAATTTACCAGAGCTGTGAGAGAAGCTTTTCAGTTACTGTGTCGTCACTACAGACTCTCAGCTATTTTATACATATGGCATGTAACTTGGGTAAATTTCCAAGTTGGTCAAGTCCAACCTATCCGATTAGCCTGGCAATTAGCTTGACAACTAACTGTTTGTCTCTAGTATCCAGCACATCTAAGATACTGTAAATGGAATCCCATCCACCTCGAAGATTTTAAGTGATGAGGTTGAGCAGAACATTTGCTATCAGATCTTTCATTTCGACTCCTGATCTCTCAAAGACATGTAAAAATATTTCCAATAAAGCTCCATGAGGAACCGCCTCTATTCTTAGTTTGACCAACTTGAGGGCAGTCTGTTTCAATGAATCAACAGCAGGCATGGATATTTCTTTTCTCGGATGAAGACATATATCTCTGAAGTAGTTTCTGAGTAAATTCCAGCAAAGAGTAGCCAAAACATCGAATCTACTGATGTTGTATTCAATAAGGCTGTTTATATGCCTGAGCACAAAAAGTTCCCTTGTGTATTGTGCATCTCTTCTGAATTCGGATGATGAAAATTCCAACAAAGCTTGCAGAATGTCCCGCATACGTGGTGGTGTGATTTATGCTGAATTTGTGAATAGTTTATCAAGAATGGCACTGCAGTCGTTGGTTTGCTAAAGCGAGTAGATCAAACTCACAACCGCGGCCCAAGGTTTGCCAATCAAATCATTTCCATATTATATGGCTATCTTCAACAATTGAGGCTCACTTTGATCAACAGGACTCTTTCTCAAGGCCTCAAAGAATCCTTTTTGCTAATCTTCAAGACCCTCACGACCAAACAAAATTGTAGTTTCAAACAGCCCAAGATTATTTCCGGGAAGAACAAGACCAATAACAAGGTACTCCCATAGGTAAAGCATAATTGATCTGGAAAGATTACCCTTCTCACTATCAAGAAGTTCTTCTCGAACTGGAATGCTCTAGGCATATTTCGAGTAAAAAATGCTTTATTCGGGATATTTCATTTTGTTGTTGAGGGAATTGGATGCGATCCTACGATAGTGGGATTCTGCAAGTTTCATATCGATCCCTCCTTTGATGGTCTTACACATGGAGAGGTATGCTTCCAAGGACAATTTTTAGCTCTCTCTGACTTGAGGATTGTGGCCTGTTGTTTGAACCATCAACAGAAGATAAATATACTGATAAACTGAAGTATCATCTTCAAGGTCGTGAATACCCATGAGTCGCAGTGAAAGGTCACCAAGGATTCTTTAAATTTGTTGGGTTTATTTTGGCAGATTGTATATGTTCATTACTATTCGCATCACATCATCTATTTCGAGGTTTTGAAGGTCATATATTTTGAGAAGAGCCATAGAAATTAATCTAACTAAGGAGTCTTCAGTGCCAAAATACTCACCAACTTTTGTCTTAGAAAGCAGGGGAATCGGAATAGGAATTTTAGAGTCAGAAGAAGTCCAGCTTTTAAGCTAGATATTTTGCAGAATAAACAAAGCTATTTATTCAGGAGTAAGGGAGGCTTTCTCCCTGTTAACAGCACTGCTTGAGCTTAGGTTTTACATGGAGTGATGCTTATTCATATTCAAATTATTTGTTGCTTACTCATTTCTAGATAAGTCAACAGAGTTAGTTTCTCTGCTGGTTGTGGCCTTCTCAATTTTCTTCATTGGTGGAAAATCAGCATCTATATTTTAGTATTTTTATTCGATTTTTTATGATTTCTCAAGTTACTTATTACTCAATTATATCTGATTGATACTAGGGTGTTCCTACCTGAGCTGATCTATTCTTTTGTTAATGATATTATCTGAGTCTAGTCTTTCATCATCGAGCGATAATTGTGATCTTCTTGACTGCTTGAGCTCACACTCATATTATTCTTACGACCTATTGTCCTATCCTTATGCTTGAACCTACCCTTCAACTTGCTCTTCTTTCTTTATCTCTTCCTTTTTGTCAGGTCTTTCCTCTTATCTATCACTTATTTTACTTTGAGAAAGGGAGCAATCCTATAAGTGGTGCTCCTTTTCAAATAAGCTCAATAGCATTTTTATTCCATTCTTCGGTTTTTTATTGAAAGCTGTTATAATTCTTCTAACTTCTCTTTTCTTCATGAACTCTGCATATCCATCCCATTAGTCATTTCTTTTCCCTTGAGTAACAAATCGATTGAATAAAGCTTTGACAACCTGAGCCAACCCTTCGAGCTGACTGTGGAATTTTTTGGCATATTGACTGACAAGGTTGAACATTCGAGCAAGAATAGGCGTCTCAAAGAACTTACTGTCGTAGTTGACAAACAATTTGACCAAAATATCGTCATTTCTGAGAACCTAGTTGAAAAAATTGATATAATGCAGGTACTACTTGCTAATTGGCAGCTATTCAACAATATTCAAAACCTCAATAAGGTATATCTTGTAGTATCTTTATAATCTGCCCTCCAACTCAGAAGTTATGTCCTCCTCAGGAACCAAGCTTTTCCACCTGACCATCAGTAGAGTCAGAATGCCAATTAGGGAGGTTGACATTGTACTGGAGCCGAGTTGGTGAATGAGAATCTTCAGTATTGATAGGATTTGATTTACTTGGATGCTATGCTTATTCTAAGCGAATTATAGCTATCGATGTAGGAAGGAGAGGATGATCTCGTCTCCTGAATGCAGACTGTCAAGCAGCCATCCCATCAAATGAAAAGGTTCTGTTCCATTGCATTCCAGCATCAAAGACTTTAGCTTTTCCCTGCAATTCAACCCACATATGGGCAACCACTATTCCTTGGAGTAGTGGTTGGCTTCCTTTCTACAGCAAAAACATTTTCCAAATTTACCATAACTTCCATCTTCCTTAAAGATGGCCATCTCTACTTTATTCGTTTTCTCATCCAGCTTCCTGGAGGCATATATATGCTCATCATCTTCTATGTAGACCTCCACCTAATCAAGCAGCATATCGAGGTAGTTCGCCAGGAATACCTTGACGGGTGGCTACCTGTACTTAACCAGAAGCTCTTTGTAGATCTCCTCAAGCATTGAATTGTAAACAAAGGCGTATTTTTTGCGACAGCCATCCAGGAGATAGTTGAGTCCTTGACTGAGTTCGCTGCTTGGCTGATAGGTATTAAGCAGCATCGATTTTATCATGTTTCCAATATGAAGAGACTGCCCTTGAGGTTTAGTGGCAAGAGAGGCAGAACCTAACGAGCTGCTGCCGGAAGTCGAACCCGCAGCATGACCCGCACTTGCGCAAGCTGTCAACACTGAAGAGATAAGTGATGGCGGCAAGTGATCCTTATCGACTAGGGCCTGTCTGATCAGTTTTTCATAATTGATACAGGCGATCTCTCTGGTTTTAGTATTGTGGCTCATAGCCGACAGAAAGTACTGGTGAAAGTTGTCGATATGTTGATTGTTGTGAGTCTGAAATATTTCTGCTTAGGGCTAGAAGTACACTCAGTGTTGAGGTTTTAGAAGGGTCCGGTTTTGATTTATTTCTTGCAATCCTTGAGCACCTAGCCAACGTATGATTGAAAAAGGAACAAATTCGGCGAGTATTGATCGCTCATAAAGGTAATTATAGTAAATCATCGGATTTATTCACAATAAAAGTGCACTCAACATCAGCTTATTATTTGCTACATCACCATTTGCTGATACTTGTTGTAAATGTCTTGGTACTCTGATGATCTTAAAAGCTCAGAAATTAATTTATTCCCAAGAGTAACGTTATACTCGTATAGGACCTTGAGCTCTATGTACATCCTGCGCCAATCTTAGTCACAGTCATCTGATGTGTATATTATTGATGAGAGAACTCCGATAAGCCATCCGAAGGATTCCTAAAGGTATTTCTATTTAAGAAGGTTATTGCTGTCAGTTTTATATCCTTCAGCTGTGCTTACTCTTTTGGCTCCTTATTTGAATAAGCTGTCTGCCATTTTAAGGTTGATCTTCATCACTCTTTCAAGCAACTCCTTCTGATAGCTCCTTTCTTCTTATTCTGCTTCTTTAAAGCACATGGCCAAGAAGTGACCCCAATCAATGGATCCAGGCTCACGATAAGTGATCTTTTCCTTTTCGTTGAGTTCTGCGCATTCCATCAAAGACATCAACATAACTTAATGAAGCACCACACCGTTGTTTTGAACGTATTCTATTAACTAGGGATATATCAAAAGCAATTTAACCTCTCTCAATTCATCATGCTCACATGTGTAACTATTCAAGAAAGTATTTCTTTATCCTTTGAGTATTTAGACAAATGAAGATATGTTTTCACTTTTTATGACGAGATCTTTGTTTAGTCTTCTGCTTTTCTTTCGCATCAAAATAAATAAAAATAGACAGTCTAGTTAGGAACCCATCAGAAATTAGTTGAAAAGTTTGATCTAAAAATTGCAAGTTTTGAAGTAGTTGAGGGTGTAGAAAAATCCTAAAATTAAAGCTCCAAGACATCCCTCTACTTTGCCGTGAGCTGATATTCTCCACAATTTTAGTAATAGATGCTCCTGAAGATGAGTCTTCAGCGATTTATTCTTGACTGCCCTCCAGCCTCCACTGGCAAAGTATTATTCATGTTCGTCATAAATGACCTCAATGATTTCCTGAAGCATGGGAATGTCAATCTTTTCAGGCCTTTGCTGTGGCAAAAATGGCACGTATTGGATAATTTAACCAAACCTTTTGAGATAGTTGATATCTGAGGTATGCTTGGGTGTGGCATATGATTGTTGTTTGAAGGAGCGATATTTTTCTTTGAGAGTTTTCCAGGTTGAGCAAGGTTGATAGCTGTAGCTGTAGAAGAACTAAAAGAAAGGGAGCTAGCTGACTATATGGGTATCCTTAGAGGCTTCGTTAGAAGAGTTCATTTATTGTTAAATTATTATTTATTGTTATCAAAATAAAGTTTCATGGCTTGAATCATTTATAACTGATAGCGATTACAACATTACGTAGCTCCAGCATATCCTTGACCTCCTTATTGAGCATAAAATTCTACGTGTTGACTGGACCCATCTTTCCCATCGATATTTCTATCTTCAGCCTGTTCCAACACCCTCTCAGTAATTTTGTGAGACCACTCATCGAAGGAACAAAGGTGCTTTATTTGGCAACGTTTATGTTTATTTTTGAGGCGACTAGCTTAAGATTGACAAGGTTGAAACATGGCAACTTGGTGAGATAGCCTATTCCGTCGTCTTGGATGTTGTTTTATTCAAGCTAGAGAACTTTGAGCAGTCTCCAGCGACCTCTGGCCAATATTTTACATCCATCATCTGTTAGCATATTGAAACCTAGATATAGCCCTTGCAAATGCGACATTTTCATGGCAATTATACCAGTCAGCCCTTCATTACTAATGCTATTTCCTAGAATATGCAGCTATTTGAGTCTGGACCATTTGTGATCTGATAATTTCTTGATTCCTTGGTCTCCCAAATCATTGAAGTCAAGGTTCAATTCCTAAAGCTCTTTCCATTGCCCTTTTACAAGCAATTCGGCTGCATGGTGGTCCAAATTGTTGGCACATAGTTTAAGCTGTTTAAGACAATTAAGGTTATGCGGACTGATGAGGTGTTTGATCGATAATGCTGTTAGTTTATTCTGACTAAGGTCTAACTCGATAAGACTGTTCCATTCACCTTGCATTAATGTCTGTAGTCCTGCATCTTTGATATGGCAAAGATCGAAATGCAAATGTTCCATTCTGTTGGGTTAGCTGAATTAGTTCACAAGTGCATAAATGACATCTTGTGTGAGTACCAGTCGATCGTGCTCAGGTTGGACGTGGTGATGCTTGTTTGAGGGTCTATATACGACACTTGAAGATTGATGGTATCTGATAAAAAATAGCTCAGTTTCTGCTTTTTTGTGGGCCAAACGAATTTTGGTGAAGCTTCTGTCAATTGCTGTATCTTAGCTTAGAAATTTTGGACACATCCTTATCTGACTATAGGACCATTCTTGATGGCTTAACTATTCTCATTGGACAATTTTATGAGACAGGTTTTGTCCTAATATCATTAAAAAGTAGGGATCAAACGAACAGGTAAGTCACATAGATCATTCAATTTTCCACTCAATGGCTTTTTTTCCTTTGCCTTCCAGGAACTTATTGCAATCTCCGAAACAAGCTAAGTAACAATAAAAGTACGAGAAGATAGGAATCCCATACTGGCTGAAAGAGGTGAAGGATGAGTAGTCTTCAGAACGCAGTGCTTATTAGGGTTCACTGATTTTGCTTTATCCTGAGCAGGTTTTCCCCACAACAAAAAAACAACGTTTTCACACTGAGAGTTGATGACTTAGATGACGTGGTCTGTGAACCTTTGCCATCCACACTTAGAATGCGAGTTCGGTTTACTGTCTTACACTGTCAAACTAGCGTTTAGGAGGAATACTCCCTGTTCAGCCCACTGAGTCAGGTCTCCATGAGTAGGTGCTTTTTGCATGTGTTTGAAAGATATCAGATTTTTGTAGATATTTTTGAGTGAAGGAGGGGGAGGAACAGGCTTGAGAACACTGAAACACAGTCCATGAGCCTGATTGGGTTGATGGTAGGGATCTTGCCCAACAATGACAACCTTGATGTTGTTGATAGGGGTGGTTTTGAAAGCGTTGAAAATGTTTTATTGCTTGGGGTAGATCTAACTAACTGAAAATATTTACCTTCTTTCCTGATTCATATTCAGCTTTCACAAACTTATAGATATCTTGGAAAGCTTTACTCTCAACAAACTTTCCAAGGGGTTTCTACCAGCTCCCCAGTTCCTTTTTGAACTGTTCGAAGGTCATGAAGAGGTTGATGGGCTACATATCTATTCTGACAAATATAATTAATAAGCGGGAACATAATAAATTTTCTAATATGTAAGTTGGTGATCTGATAAAGCAGCAAGCCAAGAAGTAGGAGCTCAAAAACAAAAGGCAGCAAATGATAAAAGCCGAGATAAAGAAAAGGCAGAAAGAGAAGGTCAACTTAGATCAATCTTCAGTCAAGAAAGGACACATTGAAAAACATAAATATATCGCCAAGAAGACCTATGAAACTGTGGTTGAGAAGGCTCGAAAAATACCTATTGAAATTCAGGACAATGTAAATCCTAACACCTTTATGACTAAAACTGCTCAGTTCAACAAAATATTAGCAAGGACACAGCAAAGAGTTATTTTTGATAAGGAAAAACTCAGAAACGGTCTGACTGCCATCAACGCATACGGTATAGCCCACAAGTAACCTGTACTCAACTTCACGCTTCATTTTGACAAGTAAATCGAATGCGAACCTCGTCCCTTTTTGATGTACGCATTCTTTTAGTTGTAGCTAGCTTCCACTTCCACAAACCTACCAGTTGGTGTTGATCATTCTTCCTTCAGTCAAAGAAAAGGAATAAGGTGAATACGCCTTTGAGAAAATCAAGCACTTGAATCTCAAGGTCTGGAGTAACGCTGATTTCATCAAAAAAATGAACAACGACAAAATATTTTCAACCAAGGTCTACCATCAGCAGATTAAGTGTTTTGTCAGGTTCGAGCTGATGAAGAACAACAAATTTTATGAGGGCTTGTTGAAAAAGGGAGTTCCTGTGTTTCCCATTGATAGCAAAAAAGTGCCCTATTGTCTTCAACAATAGCTCCAAGACTATCCTGAATACATAGAGCACCTTACTGGCCATTACCTGGCTGTAGCTAAATCCGGAAAAGAGCAGTACATCACAGACTATCATAGAATATTCAGAATGAGGATCGGTGTTGTAGAGGATTTGATGCGGAATGTTCAGGCAGTGATCCACGAAATGACAGCTAAACTATTGTAGAGAAGCAAGACAAAGGATAACAAGCTGTTGAGAGTAAGCGTTAAAACGAACTCCTCAATTAACTTCGACGTCTACCAGGCCTCCTGATCTTATAGGCTGTTTACTGTCTGTCAATAAAGAACAAATATAATCATTCATTCAGCTAATTTTATATCTTCTTCATCTTCTCTTCAATATTTCCTTCATCTCCCAAAATTCTCCATTTCTCTACCTTTAGTTGTTTATCTAGCTCAAAAAGCAAGGGAGTAGCGTTGGGCAAGTTGAACTTGCTGGATTGTTTCAGGCTGAAGTTTAGCAGGATGTTGGTGAAGGCTCTTGCCACAGATCCATGACATATCACTAGGATTCTTTTGCCTTGTTGAAGCTATTACCTTATCTATGAGTTGTAAAGCCCTCGGACTCTCTCCAATACGTGACCGAGGTGCTAGGAATTTGGGAGAAGCTTTGGATCTATATCTTTGTATTTTTTATCGTTGATTGGGTGTCTGGGATCGTCAGGAAATACAACAGGTGGTGCAATTTTGTAGCTTCTTCTCCACTCAGCTACAACTTCTTTTCCGTACTTGTGGACGATGGCCATCTTATCCAGTTCCTGTAGGGCTCCGTAAAATTTTTAGTTCAGTTGCCAGCGCTTTCTAACAGGAAGATACAGCTGATCGATAGTATCGAGGATAATATTAAGGGTTTTGATGGTTCGACTCAGATAAGAGCAGTATGTGAGGTCAAACTCCAGACCTTATTCAATCAATAGCTTAGCGCACTCGGCAGCATCTGCTTATCCTTTGGGCGTCAATTCGGAATCAAACCATCCTGTCCATTTTTTCACTCGATTACCTTAGCTTTATCCATGTCGAATCAAGACTAGTTTAGTGTATGCCATTTTATGGAAATTTCTTATGGTTGTTAGCATGCTCATTGGTCCGATATTTTCAGGCTATTATACAACTTAATTTGTTTTTAAGGAAGAGAAGAGATTTTGACGGTTCTATCGTTTTACACTTGGAGTAATACTATTTATATAAACTAAAGGGATAAAGATGATATTCGACTGGAATGGATTGAAGGAGCACCGGTATTTCTTACTCACGAGTGTCAACGATCCTCTCAAATATTGCAACTATGCCATACCCATCCCTTCACCTATTGGATTACCTCTCATGCCTTGTGATCTCCCCAACTAATATGAGCTCTCCTCAACTGACGAAACATATGAATAGCAAGGGGACATATACTTAGCCTTCGAAGAGTCTGTACCTCTTTTCCTGAGGATCCTGCTGCCTGCTTCCCATCGACCATGGTAGATTGTCGGTAAGGATTACTACCAGCATGTACCTTACGAGGGAATACGGGAGTTAAATACTTGTCTGAGCGGGGAGGACAGACCAACTGTTTAGGTCCGCTATCAAGAAAAAGTGGTTGGGAAAATAGTGTAAAGAACAATCCTGAACTGCTGTTGTTTTGCTGAAAATTATCAGGAATTAGATATTTACAACCAACATGGAAGGGTAATTTATCGAGTCGTAAGCAAAAACCCACAAAGAGGACATAAGATCATCCTTCCTTGGTGGGGCTTCGACAGCATAACCTACGACATATACAAAACCACCCTGGAAGAAAGCACCAACTCTGAATTTTAAGAAGGGACAGAAATGATGAGGGAGGAACGGGTCGGCTAGATCAAACATATTTTCAATGGTTTGAGTGAATACACTTCAAAAAATGACAAATACGGAATTTGTTTCCCAGTTGACAGCGGTTAAGAGTAGAAGTGTCTCATTGTTTACTGTGTCCTACTGATTGATTATTTGCTGTTTTGTAATTTTTGATTTTCATTCTTTTTTTTATACGTTATTCATATGAGCTACTTTCAAAAACATCTCAGGCACTACGAAGCCTAAGGAAGAGTGTCCAGTAATAATGGACAGACAAACGCCCTCAGGAACAAAAAAATGAACTGCCAACGAGTCAAAACCTAGTATAGCGGACAGCCAACAAAAAGGAATAACAAATAGGACAGCAGCATGGTTAAATACGAGTATATGCCGAAGAGGCAACCAGAACAGAGGAGGAGTGTCAAGGCAATGCCCATGCGTTTTGCGACAGAGGGGTTGGGTTCGTAGGATAACCCTGATGAATCGATGAAGGCTATATTTGCTGAGGCTGATAATTCAATGGAAGAAATGATGAATAGTTCGCTAAGGCAGTTTGACACTCTCATGAGCAAAAGAGATCGCCTATCTGCAGAAAATACCGAGCTATCGGAGCAGAACCAGCAACTAAAAGAGGCTGTAGTTGAGCTGATGAGCATTCTAAAAACCAAACTAGACAAGGCTTTAAGGAAGCAGGAGGGTGAGCTCAAAGGAGTTCTAGCCGATTATTTACAACTGATCACTAAACTGTTAGCAGACAAGGAAGAGCTGACAGGCAATATTGAAAGTATAGAAAGGGAGTTGAATCAATCAAAAAATTACGTCAAGAGTTTGTAAATAAAGCTGGAGGAGTATGAAGCTAGATAGATTGAAAGCAGACAATAGTTTAACAATTTAAAGAGCTAACTAAAAAAAATGAGATAGCATAGGGAAGAGGAACAAAATCAGGTATTCGAGTAGAGAATAACTGCTCAGAACAACAAAATATAAACTCTTTACGAACTCCTATAACATTCCTAAGACTAAAGGAAATACCTACAAGAAAGATTAGAAGTTCTATAATCAGACTAAAAATTCAAAATTCTAGAAGCCGAGTTCGAGGCCAAGATGATCGAAAAATAAAAGTAATTTGAGGAGATAATCTAATAGTATGAGAAGGTAACAAACTAGACCATTCAGCAAAAAAATGCTGAGATCGGTCGGTTGAAAAGAGGGGCTGAGTCTAGAGTATAGCACAATGATTCTTCACTAATTTGAATGGTTAAAATGGATTTTTATGTTAGTTTATATTAGGATCATGGGAAGTTGAGGCCGTACTGTTGATAGGGGAAATTCCAGAAGGGATAATAGTTGGGAGCATAATGAATTTATTACTTTACAGGAATAACTTGAGAAGCTTGTCCATCGAATTATTATGAGTTATTTACTTCAACCATTGATTATATGGCCGGTTACTCTTTGACACAATTGGAGCCCTCAATTTTCACATCCAGTTATACTTTTTCAAGATATTTTTATGCAACTTTGAAGCCAGCAAATGCCTTAAGAATCAACATTTTAAGCCTGTTGTAAAGGCTTCGTTTAGAGGAAACCCTTTGCGACAAGATATTTCTGTCAATTTGAAACTTCATCTGATAGATGGTGTCCTTGATTTATTCTTTGAGGAAAATGAATTCTAAGTTACTGATTGTTGTACGATTTTAGGCCCTGTACATGTCGTTTAAGAATTTGGGGGAGAGCTTTCCAACCTAGTAGTTGTAAGAGCGCTCGTCTTATTACAAATAGTTGACCACGAAACGGACATAATTTCTGAGAGTTCCATAGAACCTATTTTTGATTTTATTTTGAGTTCTGAATGGTGAGATGAATACCTGCCGATATATTTCTGTATGACACACCATTTAGTGCCCACCTGCTCGTGGATTTCATACATCTTGGCCAACTACTCCTCTCCCCACTCGTTGGTATTAAGCTCGGGGTCCAGATAGTTGATCCACTTTTCCCTGCATTAAATTTCAGACCTATGGAATCCATGCTGCCGGAAGGCGGTTGCTATTTGCTTCCATTTCTTCGAATTGTAAAGAGGGTATAGATGGGCTAATAGATCCAGTTCCTATGGCTTAAGGGAAGCTTACCTACTCAGTCCACTTTTCTTTTTTTAGTTTTTTTTACATAATATTTATACGGAAACTTCCCAACAAAGCTGAAAAGCACTAAACAAAAGACGATCCAGCAGATAATTTTTACTTTATTTTCTCTCCGATCTAATAGAGCAACACAATAATTTTATTTGAGAGTTTTAGGGATTCTGAGTTAAATAAACATTAAAGGAATATGTCTGAAATTTGGACTGAAAAATATAGCTAAATAGCAATTTTTAACCAGCAAACTAAGTGAGGCATTCAAAGGTCCTTCTCACATATTGATAAAAGTTGAAATAAAATAACATAAAAAAGTTGCTTTTTTGTTTGCCTCATAAAAAGCAAAGAGTTAGTGGTTCCTATTGAATACGAGTCAATATCGATTTGCTGGCTTTATATGATAGACCATATATTAAAATTATTATGAACAGGAATTCACCCGGTTGTTCCTCTGTCTTCATAAAATAATCAAGGCAACTCTATCGAAAACATAATAACCCTGAGCAAAGTGATTCCTCATATCAACTCAAGGAAGAACGGTTGAATTCGGAGCTGTTGAGAATCTTGTCTCACTAAACTGTACAAACGCTCAAACAAATATGGAACATGGATCATAATGAACTCATTTAGTTTTTCTCTGAGTTTAAAACAATTTATCAGCTAGTTGATTTTCGTGAGTTGGTCCAATTGAAAGAAACGAGAGTGGTTCCATCATAGCAAAAATTATATCTGGGGCAGGTCTAGAATAAACAAAAGCATGGTCTAGGTATCTTTGCTCTAATGCAGGAATTACCATCTACCGCGATGGACATGTATACGAGGGAAACTACAGGCATAATTAGAAGTAAGGAAACGGGTGTTAGATCTATGCCAATGGTAATATGTATATAGGTTCATTTCATGAGAATAAAAAGCATGGAAGAGGGGTCTTCTATTGGTTTAGCTACTGTTAGGGAAACTCGACAAAGGAAGAGAATAAAAAAGTCGAGCAATATTAGGGTACATGGTGGGGAGGTTTGCCTGATGGAGAAGGCCAGCATGAAAAAACAAACGGTATTGTGTGCTTTATTCAGGGGATTTCTATATGGGGCACTTCAAGAATGGCCTTAAACATGGAGAAGGAGTCGAATACTACTCAAATGGAGATAAATATACTGGCGACTTCGTCAATGGTCTACCTTAAGGATTTGGCACTTATAATTGGACCGAAGGTTCGTTTTATAGAGGAGATTTCAAACAAGGTTTCAGAAATGGATACGGAGTCTGGTGCCAGGCTGAAGGGGGGTAATACTACAAAGGCCATTACATGCTCGACCGCAAACATGGATATGGGATATACGACTGGGCCAACGGGTATGTATACAAGGGAAACTTTATCGATGATCAGAGATGTGGAGAAGGTGAGCTACATTTTAATGGATAAATGGTCTATAGTGGATTTTGGCTCAATGGATAGAGATGTGATGAGGAGGACTATAAGGCTTAAGGGAAATCAATGAAGACAGCTACAAGCAGGCACGAATGTGGAAAGGGTAGGCAAAAAACTGTCAAAAAATAAGGAAAATTTAAGCACAAAAACATAAATAGTTAATCTTTTTTGATCAACTTCAAACAAATAGAAAAAGCTCACCACGAGCACTGCTACGCCTGCAAAGTCAAGCATGATCGTGCTAGATCAGGTATAAAATATTCAGTGTCTGCTCACAGAGGACGTTATAGGTCGGCTTGCAAAAACAACCCCTCACCTCATATAAACAGATGATTTGTTAGTAATGTATTTAGAACTTAATCAGTCTATAATAAATGATTCAAAAATCAAAGCTTTCCATCTCAGTCCACGACGCCTAGTTCTCCAAAGATTATCAATACTTGATATCGGCTACCTTCGATCACCAAAAAGTACACTCTTGATTATTTAGAAACAAACAGACGTTTCAGCTTTGGCCCGAAGTCCTATCTTCACCAGCAACACCCTCATATTTGACTTGCCGTCGACCCACACCATCCAAGGCTTCATTATTGTAGCTCATTCGATAGTCAGTTTGTAGCACAAATGGTCCTACCATCCTAGTAGCCTTCAAAGCAAAACACAAGGACCATCGGGGAATGTAGTCTGGATCTATCACCTTTTGCCCTTCAACCCGTAGAAACCTACAATTTGCCAATTCGTCAACAGCTCAAGTTTGTCAGAAGCAGTGAAGGAAAATAACTAACTGTTGGGCGATTCATCGCATCAATCAAAATTGTGAGAGAAGATGCCTTACCCAACTATATGGAAGAGCTATAAACAAAAAAATTGGAGAGAAATTAACATTTTGCAGAGCTGCCTCCTTTCGATCCAAAGTTTAGTTTCGACTGGAGAGTAAGAGTATAGATCAGAGAAGCTTTAAACATCCCCTATACTGATGGATTACCTGCTCAGCTGAAAGTCTAAACTGGCTGGACATAGTATCAATCTTCGGTTCCTGAACAGAACCGCCTCTTCAGCTCTGCTATTTTACCGGGTCCACATCCCTAGTGGAATCAAACCATAATAATCACGAATCCATCCCACATCAGCTAACCGAAAGGTTTCATAATGATTTCTTTAAAAGACGAAAACAATCTTGAAGATGTCTTTCGATTGTATGTTCCCATAGCATCAATGGGTTTATTCGTCCCTTACAACTTGCAGTTGGTTCGATAAAGCTAGGAATCACCAGCTCAGGTCGAATTTATTGTATCATTGATCCTCGAAACAGCGATGGACAGTCGAGACCAACTAGTTGATATCGTTGTCCAGGATATTATATTTGAGCCCAGTACCACGCCCTTCAAACAAATGGCCTTGGCAATCGTATCAAACCATGATAACGAACCTAAACTAAATTTCCACAAATTCGATCCTAGGCAAGATTCAATATAACGAGTACTCTAATTCGATCAAACTGAATAGTTCAATTTCATGTTGTCAGCTATAGTGAGAGTGCCTCCTATCAAAAGCGGGAACTATAAAGCAGCCGTTGTTATTACCTTATCTGAAACCTTGCTTAAGAGAAGGGTTAATTTGTTTTTGGTCAGTAAAAGCTAAAAAGGATCGTATAAAGTTGCAGGATTGGCTTAGAACATCCAAAGAGATCTTTTGGCTTTGCTTGTAGAAAAAAACAAAAGGAAGTTATTCTTGCCAGTGCGCAGTCTTCCTGCTTCCAAATTTGGCAGCTGTCAGCTAGAGATAGTAGGACCAGACTCCCTTGCCCAATCGATGGCATCTTCCAGAGCTTCAATAGTGAGAGGAGAATAAACGGCCAGCGAAAAATTGATGAAAGAGCTAAACTTCAATAGTAATGAATCGATGCTGAAGCATGTTGCACAGAATAATGATATCATTGCCAGAATACTGAGATAACTAGACGATAAATCTGAATCTCTCAGACAGGCAGCTGCGTAGATCAGCAGCTTAAGAGGAAGGGTCAAATTGCTGCAAAACGAAAATGGCATTTTAAGACAACAGGCTTTAAGGGAAGAGGATTAGCTGGTGAACTTGGTTCAGAGATAGGTCGAAAATATGGGTGTAAGAGATCTGAAAGAGAAGATAGTAAAGATATCACAGCTATACAAAGTGGAAAGGGTCAAGAACAGGGACCTTTAGAGAACAATCAAAACAATGGAACCTCAAATAAGCAACACCATGCAATTGAATTCAGTTATAGCAGCCCAAAAGAATACCATTCAAATTCTGAATGATAAAAATGACAGAATGCTCAAAGAGCAGGAACGAATCAATGTCTACAAGGACACCATAAAAAAACAAGAGAAAGTGATTGTAAAACTAGAAAAAGTCATGAAATAAGGCATGGAGGAGGTTAGAAATGCCAGAAATATGAAAATATAGTTCGAGTAGCTCAAGAAAAGGCAGGGGTTCACAGGAGGAAAAGCGAGCAGGACTCAGGAGAGGGATTAGATTGAGAGATTACAGGGTATCATAGCTCAGATGCAAACCAACAACAAAGGGAATTCCCGTATCGGCAAAGAAGGTGATAGCAATTACGAACTATAATTCAAGTTACACCAAGCAGAAACAAGAATAGAATCTTTGTAATATGAGCTACAAGAGAAAGCCCGGTCCTATGCCAGAGAACTAGCTATGATGAAAATGAAAATCGCTTAAAAAGAAGCAGTAATGGACGGCTACCGAACCTGACCATATCTTCGACATGTTCGGAAATACCTTTGATAAGGGAAAATAATAGAATATAAGAAATTAATATCAAGCATACTGTAGCTATACCTGGGAGTAGAACCGAACATTTTTACTTTTTTTGATATTTGTATTGAGGTCCAGAAAAGCCAATTACCGTTCAGTTCTCATGGGTTCGATTTACATCAGCTCCACTTCATATTTTATCCTCTCCTGGAGCTCCTCTGCTTTGCTGTTGAGAGCATATGTGTTTCTATTGATTTACTGAAGTGAAGAAATGGCTTCCAAAAGGGTGAAACTCCTCTCACCACCGAAGGAATTCTCTTACTTTTCTTTAAGACAGCTTTCAATCAAGTGTGCCTTCTCTTTAAGCATGGCTATTTGTTTTTGTTTTTCCTGCTTGATTGATTCAAGTTCTTGCAGTTTAATGAGACAGTTTGGAGAGCCCTTGAAGATCATTGCTTTTTTGCCATCATGATTGATCAAGTTATTTTAGTCGGGAGTATTTTTAGTATGTTCAAAGCCCATTTTTCTCATCTACATAAGAGAATCAATACTTGTCTAATGAAACTAGATTTACTTACTTGAGCCCCTGATATGGAGGGAAGCACCTTCCAGAGGAATATATATTGATTGTGGATAACGAGCCCTTCAGACGAAATGGTGACAAGAGAAGCGAAGACAGGTGACTGCATGTTATACTATTTACTGTGAGGAGAGAGGCAATGTGAGTCAACATTAATCGGTGTAATTATAGAACTCAATTTCTATTAGAAAGGGTAGTTTAGTTCCTCAAAATCGAAATATCTTCTATGTAAACAATATATAGAAGTTGTTTCTTCTTCATACCGGAGCAGTGATTATCAAAGTAGTTATTTTTTTTTGCGATAGTATTTTTCGTTTGACTGTTAACATATATATTTAGGATAACGAGAAAGAAAGTAAAATGACATATTTTAACTTACTGACCAACAATAGGAGTTAATGCTAGGTCTTTTCGTGAATTTTCCTTTCATGTTTTACACTATTGTATTGCTATCGTTATGAACTCACTTATTACAACGGTATGTTATCAATTTTCTTTAAGTTAGTTAGTTTCGTTTAAATGAGATCCACCATGCTCTCAGCCTCCAAATTTGGAAGCTTCTACTCCACACAAAAAGATCTAGCATCCAAAACAGTCCAGCTCGATACCCTTCAATAGCTGACACAATGCAAATTGACTCTCAATAGAGATAGGCTCTATCTACTCGATTCGGCAGGTCGACTTTCATGCCTAAATTTCAGAGATAAATCAGTGTCAACTCTTAACACTTGTAAATTGCAAGCTTTTCATCCTGACAGTAAGACTATATTGACTAAGGTTGGAGTTCCCTCTCGCTATCAGCTATCAGTCCATCCTCAGAACTGGTTCATATTCACTATGAAAACAAGCAAGTTTGCAGAATCTTCAATGCCTATCTGAATCGTCTTGTTACTTATCAGAAAAACTACCTAACTGATGCTGTTTTGTTAGTCGAACATAAGGCCTTGGTGTTAGTGGATGGCAGTAAAAGGATAAAGTCGATAAAAGCTGAAGGCAATGACCTTTTTGTAAGTGCCTGCCAACTCGGAGCAAATCGATTTGTGTGTCTTTTGCTGAGAAGCGGTGATCTTCAGATCAGAGAAAGCAGCACTTTGGAGTTAAGAAACAGAAAATCCTTGCCAGATGGCATCCCCAACATGAAGGTTGCTGCCACCAACTGTGGTAAGACCATCGCCGTCTAGTACATATTGTTAAACTCAGTGGTCAATCAAATTAACTATTTCTTTTGACTTTAAATGAAAAAGGATAGATAATCAGTCTTAGGCAAACGGAGTTGCCATTCCAGTATATTTTACAACTGTCTTTTAGCTACTCGAACTCACTTGTCTTATTGGGTAGCAATAGAATCCTTTATGCTGTAGTACATCAAGAAGAAAATGCTAGTTTGAAACCTATTTTCAATCATAATCAAAAGCATGTACTGATTTATTGAGGTAGATTCCGACAGGTTTTGATATATCTGTTGACGAAAAGTTGATTGTTCTCATTGCTGGTAGGACAGTTCATATGATTGAGCTCAATAAAGGACTTTCTCAGACTATAAGCAATGCTTCAGGGCAAATAATAGTATTTGAGGATCAATAAATCAACGAGAACGAACTCTCAAACAAGAAAAATATACAATACGATGATGAATAAGGTTCCGAGTAGTCCTATCAATAGGATGCAAGAGAACCCAAACCTGAAGACAACGATGAAGAAGCTCCTCCTTTGCAGAGCGTTCTTGCTTACAAGAGATAAAATGAACATGTATAAAACTTAGAGGATTTGCTGTCCGAGCAGTAGAACTTGAAGTAAAAACTGAGGCTGTTGAGAGCTGAGAGCTGAGAGCTGCTGATATTCATGATAAAACTTTCTTCATACATTTTGATTAATCTCATATAGATACTCAATAATATCAGCTGAGATGCTTTCTGTAATAGAAATTTATCATGAGACCTTCGAACATATGCGTTTCCAAACTTCGATCAGTAGCCTGCCAGAAGAGCAACCCTCTCAAAATATAAAACAAGGAAATGCTAAGAGATCTGGTGACAGACTTCATCATTCGGTCGTTTTCCAATAAAAATCCATCCTTGTCAAGAAGAGGAAAGCAACCAAAGTATGAACCACTATCAGTCAAAATCGAGATAAACGGAGGCATTCAATACTTTGAATTCCCACTGCCTATGATCCTTTAGAAATACGTGAAATTTGAAAAGGCGTCAATGGAAAACCAAGGAGGTATTGAACCAATGATTTTGGACATATTGGAATTCATAGACAAACTAGAAGACAATGCCTCGACGCTTTGTCTCTAGCTCGATGGGAACGTTACCCCGGATATTGTTTTGACTACTTTAGTAAGCAAACACAGCCGGGATAAAAAAAGAATACTCCTTCAAGGAGAATACGAGCTTGCCAAGAGTAAAATATACACGAAGTATAAGAAAGTATCATATGTTGCTATTGACGATGAGGGCCTCAATCGAAGGCATTGCTAGATGCTTATCGATAGGATATCCTAGGATAGCTCTGTTTTTCCCAATCGAAACAGCTAATAGAGACTTAGTGAGGAATAATTGTATCGGAAACATTTACCAAGACCAGCAATATCAAAATTGAAACTCTTAGTTGATTCTTGCAACGTATTTTAGCATTCAGAAAAATTGGAAGCTTTGAGGAGATAAAAACTCATCAATACATTTTGTAAAAATTAAGAATAATTTGATGGATTGAGGGAAGCGGCGAAGAGCAAGACCAAAAAAACAGCCTCCGGAGATATTGACCCTGGAACTGCCAAAATGCTGGAAGAATGGATAGCTGACATCTAATTGAGTGACTATCTGTTTAAGCGAAAATATTTCCCTGACAAATAAAACAAGACCATCACCGAATAAGGAAGCAGCTCAGAGGAAGAAGAAATCGATCTTTGCTGATGATAAAATAATAGCTGTGTATGATTGTGCATGAGCATATAAAATAATTAAGATCAAATCAGTTCCAAGGGCCTATTGAGCTCATATTGCTTGATAGCCCTTTGTTTGGCATTTTTACGCATTCCTTTTCTTGCAAAACCCGCAAAAGTCGAAAGTACATCCTTTAGCGTAATCACATCTGAGGATCCTGCCAATTAATTTTTGCCGTAATCTACATTCTTGACAGATGAAATTTTAGAAATAAAATCCAGCATTTTTTTGATAGATTCTGTGCTTTATCTTCGAGAGGAAGAGACCGACAGCAATCCCAGAAGCCCTGAGCTGAGTTGATCCAAAAGCATGACACATATACCTTCACGATTGCCAACATCAAAATTGAACTGTTATAGTCGAGCTTGTTTGAAAAAATCTTTGACTTTGACTTTTGATAAATTTTTATGGTGAAGGTGAGGAATAAAGACATACTACCGAGTGGCTAATCGATCCTATAAACTCGCCTCTTCTGTTTACTGGGTGTTCTGACGTTGGTTGTCTATCAGATAGACATTTTTCTCTTACATGTAGCCACCATCCATCAGCATATCAAAAAGATGGAAGGATGCAGCATAGTCGTTGAGAAAAGGATCGATGCCTAGTACCCAATGTCTTGATTATCCTTTCTCAACCAAAAAATCAACTGTGAACACACCAAACATCTTTCTAATCTTGAAAGAGTCACACAGCTGTCGAACAGTGCTGACGGCCTTCGAATGATCCATTACTTGCTGAGGAAAAGAGCAGGCTAGGGAACGGTAAGGTTGACCATTGATTTTTTCATAGGTGGTGATTATATGGTGCTCCCCTTAGGGTGTCAGTTCAAAACACACAGATGCTGTTGCTAATTTTTAACTCAAGCAAGCAGGATGGGCTTCTATTATGCCACCTTTCTTGATGAACCTTCCCATGAAATCAGTAAATCCTCTATAGACAGAAGGGGCAGCTACATGCAGTTTTTCGTGAAGATGCTATCGCAAGTAATCTCTGATTCTGATAGTTGCCTCTTGCTATTGGGGATTGGAGGCCACTTCAGTTGCAAAAGTTTATTAATCGCGATACTAGAGTTGACGAAGGACAGCTTTCAAGAATTTTGATCCTGAAAAATCAGCATAAGCTATTCCTCTGCCTTGTATTTAATCATCAATTTTCAAGACCCATGTTTGAATGCTAGGATTTTTAGTGATCAGAACGGAAAAAGTATTCAAAAACTATCCGTAGTCGTACATCTCCATTGCATATGGTAAGGTCTAAATGCACAAATTTTTCAGTAATCTCTTTGTTTGCGACTTGGTTGTAAATGCCTTCATTCTTTGAGGCTCTCCTGAGTAGAGATAGCAATCGACAATATCGCATATCTTCAAGAGTTCATTACACGGTTGTCCAGGGTAGAGAATGGTAGGTAGATCTGAAGTGATTATTTTTAGCTGATTGAGAGTGTTGGCGCTATAATAAAGCAATTTTGCAGTTGAATAGTGTTAAGGAAACCTAGTGGCTAAGTCAGGAGTCAAGAAGATGAGTCTTTCCCGATAGTTATCGATTCCTGCCAACTCAAGCATACGATTGTAGTAAGTCAGCAGTTATGGAGAAAGGTCAACTGAACTGATAAAAATGATGATGAGGTTAGGGTCTCTAAGTCTGAAAATTCTAGCAAGTTGGACATTTTGTCTCTAAGGGAAGTAATCCATACTAAGCCTTTTTTCCTCATCTACTTCAACAGATGCCAAATGTACCTAGATTCTTTTTTGATCCTTGATGTTCCTAAACTACTTGGCAAATCGATGCTGTCTCTTCTAGAAGTCAGACATGATTCTGGCATTTCTCTCTTCGACATCTTGTTCCAACTTAAGCCTCATCAATTTTTTTCTGAAAAATCTTTGAATGACGATGGTACTGTTTCTGAGTTGTAAATATTTGTCCCTAACAATTCTCATTTTCCAGTAGGAGGCTATAACTGATGCAGCTTTGTTTTTTCCCTACTTGCCGAAGTACTGAGGTAGAGGAGATTTGCTTTGAGCTGTCAGCAGTGGTAGATCTCTAAGACAACTAAGCAATTATTTCTCGGATATTTTATCCTTTAAACAGATGTAGGCAAGTTTCTTTCCGTCTAGTTTAGCATACTCGATCAGTTATCTTCCAAGGATCTATTTGATACGTTTGATCTGTTGGAATATTTTTGGAAAAATGCTCTCGTATACTCTTTCGTATGAGGCGAATTATCTTGTCTCTGTATCTATTTCACCCATAATAATTTCAAAATCGTGGGAAACTACAATCTTAGATGATTGGGGCTTGAGATATGATTTGTTGAGACCTCCTTTGGTCGATGTGAACTATCTTTGTTTTATGGCTCGCTTTTAGTATATTCTGGATCTGATGTGGCCTGAGCTAGGAATGCTCCCCTGTAGCTCCTATTTGGCTTAGTAAATTGATGAATCGATTTGACTGTTGAACCGGCTTCTTCTTTCAGCGGTAAAGTCATGAGCTTTCATCCGGTCATGATGACTATACATTTTCATGGGCCTGTTTTAGACCGCAAAAGAAAAGCTATCTTCGACTTTGGTTGATTATTATCTGGAATGCTTGCTGTTGGAATGAATTTTGTTTTTATGTTTTTTGATGGCGAATATCGCAGGGAGCTCATCTCTTTCTTTTCCAATGCTTGGTAACTTCTCTTTCTGGGTTATGATAAAAGTACGTATTATTTATGCTGTTTGTCGATGTGGTGTTCATTTTTGTTGAGAGTGTAGATGACTTCGTTCATATAGTCACCGATATTTGTAGCCAGAGCTGAATCTTTAAAGACCTACCTTCCTGTGGCGTGGACTCCAGCAAGGAAGCCTCGCGTTTGAGCCGGGTAATGTGCTCTCTGGCTTATTGGATATTGCTAAACAAGTCCTTTCCTTTCATCTTAACGAGTAATAAATATATCGCAAGGGCGTTCAGTTATACTTGTCCATTCCTAACACATTAGCTTCCAAAATAATTCCTACCGCTTACAATTCTGCAATATTGATATCTAATAAAATGGATGCCGATACTAATTGCTCTTATCGCTGAAATAATAGTAATATAAAATTATGGAGAAAGATCCTTAGGCCAAACAGCCAGAAAACGTGAAAGAGCAGGCATAAGTGAAACCGCAACCAAATCCTGAAAGAGCGGCCCAACGCAAAGCCCTTCTTATGAAGCTGCTCAGGGCAAAGAGATAGGAAGAGGCTGATCGTATGCTTTAGGATGCCATCATCAATGAAGAAGATACCATCATTGCTTTTAAAGCTGCTAAATTCGGAGCATTTTGCCTTCAGGCTGGGGACCTGGAAAGAGCAGAGAAGGCTTTACTGAAAGGAAAATAGGTCATTGAGAAGAGGTTCAAAGTATTCAGTAATGCCTATATGAATTTGGGTAACCTTTGGGCACAAAGAAAAAACTATCAGAAAGCCATTGATAACTACTAGAAAGTCATCTAGACCTCCCCACATCACAATCCTCAAGCTTTCATGGATTACGAACCCTGCATCTATTCAAAACAGCTTAACTCATTCACAGCCTACGTCGATGCTCACACCAATCTTGCAGTCATGTACGTTCAGTTGGATCAGTTTGAGAAAGGCTTTTAATTCTGCAAAAAATCACTTGAGTTGAAACCTTAAGAATCAGAATCTCAGGTCAATTTTACTGACATCTTGAGACAACTTGGCAAGAAAGAGTAGGCTATTGATCATTCATGGAAGCAAATTGTTGAGTACTCCAACAAACATGGTCAACCCGACTACAAAGCTCCAGAGAAGGTGGTCATCAACTCATGGAAAGTAGAAGAAGGCAAGGAGATTCTTGAAGAGTAGAGACTGATATCAATATTGACAGTCAAGTGGGGGACTCGATATAACGCCTAATACGTGAACAAATTATATGCAGGTATTCTCAGAAACACCACATGGAAAATAGCTTTTTATTGTTTTACTGATGACGGAACAGGGCTTCATCCTGATATCAAGGTGGAAAAACTGGAAGAAGGATGGAAAAGATGGTGGGGTAAAGTTACTCTCTTCAATGTGCAAATTCCTGGACGCAAGTTTTATATCGATCTTGATATGATCATCACTGGCAGTCTCGACAAAATGTTTGCCTATGAAGGATAGTTTGCCACCTTGAGAACTGGAGATCTTGCCTGTGAAAAAAATCATAAAGAAGGGTACAACAGCTCAGTTATGATCTGGAATGGAGATAAGTTGAAACGAGTCTACCAAGTACTCAAGGAAAATTTTGAAGTTATAACCAAGTTCATTGTAAGATTCGATTTTTGGCTGTAGATGACAGTTGTCAATGCTGACTATGTCCAGAGGTTGTACCCAAGAGCAGTTATTGACTTTTTAGCTGATGCCAGCGAAACCCTTCCAGAAGATAGCTCTGTTGTTTGTTTTGCCCGCAAACCGAAACCTGAGGACTTCCCTGCTCCTTGGGTCAAAGAGTACTGGGTACTCTGATGATACATAAATTATTGAGATAATGTTGACTTATTAATGCTAATTACTTATTTATAAGTCATTTCCAAGATCAGAATTCAAACCTTACTCCATCCCCTCCTCCAAAACTAAAAGTATAGGTATGACCCCCTTGCTGCCTTCTTTGCCCTCCTCCAGGATGGCCATGATGATGTCCGTGACGACCATGGTGGCCATGCTGACCTCCTGGATGTCCTCCAAAAAATCCTTGCCTCATTAGATCTTCAATATTGATGCCTCCAAATCCAAACCCTCCAGGGAAGCCACCACCACCGAACCCTCCTTGCTGGAACTGCTGAGCCTGAGGATTATCATCTCCTGTCATATCGTACATTCTTTTTCTTTCGGGATCCTTGAGTAGTTCGTAAGCATTGGCAATCTTTTCAAATTTTTCCTTAGCTCTCGGATCTTTTTTATTGCGATCAGGATGATATTTCTTTGATCTTTTTTTGAAGCCCTATCTAATCTGATCCTCATTGGCGTCCTGAGGAATGCCGAGGACTTTGTAAGGGTTGGGAATCTTGGCTGCTAATTCTGGTAAAAGGCACACAATGGTGATTATGAGGAGCCAGATTATTCTCATCTAGTTGTTATGTACGTGTGATAAAATAAATACAGATTCATTGTTTTGTTCATTATGAAATAGAGTCAAATTGATACTAGTTGATATCATTTCTTATTGTGTTTACCCACAAGGTGCCTGAATATCATTCTAAAAACTAAGACTAGAGGTAGTCAGGCACAAAAGGGTTACATCTCTGATATTTCTTATCAAGAAATCTTTTAATCTCCACTTAACTCTTTCGCTTCATACTTTTGCTTGTTGACTTGCTTCGTATGACAAAGGGCAAGCTTTAATGTTGTCGCTTAGCTTGGAGAATCTTCTGAATATCGATTGCTTTCATAGCCTTGGCTATATTTTGAGGATGCTTTTGCAAATTGTTAGTGGCTGAAGAGCTTTTTTTATATAAAGATGACGACTTTATAGAATTTGGTTCAGGGTTGGCTAAGACAGATGACAACAATATCGGGCGCTACTTTCTCAGAGACATAGTTGAACAACTTTTGGTGGGTGATTTTTGAAGAGACTGCCATGGTTGTCTGGATGTTTTTATTCCCAAAGAAGCAGGAATCTAGTGAGTGGGAACTTCTGCGACGTTTAACTTTTTGACTGATACATGCAGGGAATCTCTTTTGTTTGTGTTGATGAAAAGTTTTATTTGTGAGATTTAGAGAAGACTGTCTTGTTAGGGGATTGACGATATACGGGACATATTAAAATTATCGGTCCTTAGTTCAATAACACCCTTCAAAAATATATATCGGAAATTCTTATTTTCTTTTGGTTTAGTCATTTTAGATAATGTTAGGTCTGCTGTATAAATGTTCTTAGTTCAATTATTAGAAAATAATTAATCATGAAGATGTTATATTAACAGTATGTCCTTAACAAATACGAGGAGGTGAGTAGGGGGGGGGGGTAACTGTCATTAATTTAATAGTCGTCATTTTAGTAAATGGATAGTTAATCACCTCTATCGCTTCGTTGGACTTCTTACTCTCGTCGTTTGTTTAGAATACAATGTATCGATATTAAAAATCAAAGAGGTCATATAGATTCAAATATATTGATCAATTGTCACAAGCATCCTGTATTTATTTGATATTGGCTCAACTTATAAGCGAAAAATAATCAAATAAGAGCGATTTCAGGCTGTAAGTTGATCATCTCCCGATCTATTCTGAGCTGACAGTTGGAAAATTTACTCACAAGGCAGAGTTACCCTCTCTCTCCTAGCTTGTTCTTGTCTGATATTTAAAATATTGAAACATAGGTTTAGAATGGCCAGTTCGGGCCAGTGGGCTACAGTGAGGTAAGCACATCCTTTTTGACTAATCTGATTGTAACCTACTCCCCCATCAAAGTACATAAATATAGTTCTTTCAAGGTAAGCCAGGCCCCTTTGGACAAGTGCCAACATCCATTATCGCCGATCCTGTTGCCGTCTACATAGCAGTCGTCTATACTAAGGTCAAGGATTGTGAGTTGAGGAAGGTGTGCTTTGACGAGATATATGCAAGCTTTACTGTCGATGCTGTTGTACCCTTAGGATATTATTGTATGTACATAGATTCATTTATATTGGTACCTCTTCTTTGGCCTATTTTTCTTTGGCTTCAACTGACCTTAAAATAATAGGCATATCCATAGCTCTGATATTTTTCTGCCCTTGAAATATGGCCACTCTTACATAGTTGATACTCGTGCCTCATTATTTCATTTTCAACCTAACAACGATAGCCTGCTTTCACAAGTTAATGTGCCTTTTCCTTTGCAATAGG